>OGDF01003245.1_pt1 | contig 20304 bp, 12 predicted proteins | sample 1570141 | NCBI WGS metagenome assembly OGDF01 (sample SAMEA4370581, study PRJEB24528) | human gut metagenome | reverse complement strand
AGTGTGGTCCGAGGAGAGAAATTATGGTCTTGGGTCAAGCGCTGGTGGCGGGAAGTATGGTCCAGGGAGCCAAACTGCGGGTTTGGGTCAAGCACTGGTGGCGGGAAGTATGGTCCAGGGAGCCAAACTGCGACCCCGGGTCAAGCCCCGCCGAAGTATGGTCCAGGGAGCAAAACCGTGCCCCCGGGTCACCCCCAGCCCCGGTATGGTCCAGGGAGAGAAACTGCGGCCCCGGGTCAAGCCCGTCCCCGCCCGAGTGTGGTCTAGGGAGCAAAACCGTGCCCCCGGGTCACCCCCAGCCCCGCCCGAGTGTGGTCCAGGGAGCCAAACTGCGGCCTTGGGTCAAGCCCCGCCAAAGTATGGTCCAGGGAGCCAAACTGCGGCCCTGGGTCACCCCCTGCCCCGCCGAAGTATGGTCCAGGGAGCCAAACTGCGGCCCGGGTCAAGCCAGACCCCGCCAAAGTATGGTCCAGGGAGCAAAACCGCGGCCCCGGGTCAACTCCAGCCCCGCCGAAGCATGGTCTGGGGAGCAAAACCGTGCCCCCGGGTCACCCCTGCCCCGCCCGAGCATGGTCCTCGCATCTGAAATACAAAAAGGAGTCAAAAACAAACATATGAAAGATGGATTTATCAAAGTCGCAGTGACTGCCCCGGACAGTAAAGTGGCAGACTGCGCATATAATATAGAAAAAATGATCGAAAAGGCAGAGGAACTTGCCGGAAAAGGCGTACATATCGCGGTATTTCCGGAGCTTGGGATCAGTGCGTATACATGCAGCGATCTATTTTTACAGGAGCCTCTGTTAACAGGAGCCGAAAAAGCACTGGAGAAATTTGTAAAAGAGACAAAAGAACTTGACTTGTTGTCCGTTGTATCGCTGCCACTTCGCCATCAGGCGCGCTTGTACAATGTCGCAGCGGTAGTGAAAGGCGGCAAGGTTCTGGGGCTTGTGCCAAAGAGCCATATACCGATGTATTCCGAGTTTTATGAGGGAAGACATTTTGCCTCGGGAGACGTCGCGCAGGCGCAGGGAAAATACGCGGAAGAGAAGATGGGTACACACCGCTTGACCTTCCAAAAAGAAGAAATTGTGTTTGGCATTCGGCAGTTATTCTGCTGTGAGCAGATGCCGGAACTTTGTCTCGCGGTTGAAATCTGCGAGGATCTGTGGATGCCGGTTCCGCCGAGCAGTTATCATGCGATGGCGGGAGCGACGATCATCGCCAATGCGTCGGCGAGTGACGAATTGACCGGGAAGGCAGCATACCGCAGAGATCTTGTGAAAAACCAGAGCGCGAGAACCGTGAGCGCCTATCTGTACGCGGACGCTGCGATGGGTGAATCGACGACAGATCTTGTGTATGGGGGACATCATCTGATCGCGGAAAACGGAACCCTTTTGGCGGAAAATAAAGCTTTTGCGGGAGAAGATGCGATCACCGAGATTGATTGTAAAAAACTGGCGGCTGAGAGGCGGCGCATGGGAACGTTTCCATTGTATCCGGTGCCGGAAAATGAGGGATATGTGAGACATTTCTTTGCGTTTGAAACGATGGAAGAGACGAAACTGACACGGAAATTTGAAAAAACACCGTTTGTGCCGGTTGACCGTGGAGACCGTGAAGAGCGGTGCAACGAAATCTTAAATATTCAGGCGGCTGGACTTGCCAAACGTCTGCGCCACACGGGATGTAAGAGCGCTGTGATCGGGCTTTCCGGTGGACTCGATTCGACCCTTGCCCTGCTTGTTACGATCCGCGCATTCGATCAGCTGAACCTTGACCGCAAAGGAATCGTGAGTGTGACGATGCCATGTTTTGGTACGACAAACCGAACCTATGATAATGCCGTGAAACTTGCACAGGAACTCGGAACGACATTGAAAGAAATTTCTATTGAAAAGGCTGTATTGCAGCATTTTAAGGATATTGGACACGATCCGGAAGTACAGGACGTGACCTATGAAAATGGGCAGGCGAGAGAGCGGACCCAGATATTGATGAACATTGCGAACCAGGCCGGAGGGCTTGTCATTGGAACCGGCGATATGTCGGAACTTGCGCTCGGATGGGCGACGTACAATGGCGATCATATGTCCATGTATGGGGTAAATTGTTCGGTGCCAAAGACGCTAGTCCGTTTTTTGGTACAGTATTTTGCGGATAATAGTGGAGAGGGCACATTAAAAGACGTATTGTATGACATTTTAGATACACCGGTAAGTCCGGAACTTTTGCCGCCGAAAGAGGGCGAGATCGCACAGAAGACCGAAGACATCGTGGGACCGTATGAACTGCATGATTTCTTTTTGTATCATATGCTGCGGTTTGGCTATATGCCGTCGAAAATTTACCGGATTGCCAAAATTACCTTTGAGGGAGAATACGAAGCGCAGACCATTTACCGCTGGTTGTCCACCTTTGTTCATCGGTTCTTCCGCCAGCAGTTTAAGCGTTCGTGTCTGCCGGATGGGCCAAAAGTGGGAAGCGTCGCTGTGTCACCGCGAGGAGACCTGCGTATGCCAAGCGATGCCTCCGATGCCCTTTGGAAGGAAGATCTGGCAGCAATCCGTAAAAAGGAAGGATGGGACTGATCTCATTCTTCCGGAACGGCTTTGTTAAGTGCTGCTTTGATGCCATCGATCAACATGGACTGGGTAAATTTGCTCTTTTCCTGAACCGGAATTTCGTCAATTGGGGTACCGGCGATCAATTCCTTTTCGATGCCTTCCAGAGACGGTTTTACGAGCGGATACATCGTTGTAACCGAGTCATCGAGGTTGACAAAAGAAACCGATTTGATCTGGTCTTCGTCGACAACCACCTCGAGATTTAAGGTGTTTTCGCCAAGTTTTAACTCTGAATTGTAGATACCGGGAACATACGATGCCGCTTCGGCTGTAACATCGGCGGTGGCATCGGATGACTTCTCTTTCTTTGGGTGACAAAAAGCAGGACGATAAGCAGGATGCCAAGCCCTACGAAGATGCCGGTATATACTAATTCTTTCATTTGAAGTACGATAATTTTAGTTTTTGACATGTGGATAATACCTCCTTCGACTGGAGTGGGATTCCATCTTACTAAATCATATGCAGTAAGAGGAAAAATTATGAATCATGGAAGGGAGAAATAAAATGGGACTCGAATTTATATGTGGAAGTGCGGGAAGTGGGAAAAGTACCTATCTTTACCGTCAGATCTGCGACGAGGCAGCGGCGCACCGGGAGAGAAATTATTATATTCTGGTGCCGGATCAGTTTACGCTGGAGACGCAGAAAACACTTGTGGAAATGAGTGGAGAAAAGGGAATCTTAAACATCGATGTTCTGAGTTTTCATCGTCTGGCATTTCGCGCATTTGAGCAATTTCCGGCAGAACAGAAAACGATATTGGAAGATATGGGAAAGACCATGCTTCTGCGAAAAATCTTTTCCGAGCAGAAAGACAATCTTGTATATTTTAAAAAGGGCATTGACCGCCCCGGTTTTTTAGACGAATGTAAATCGTTTTTGTGCGAATTGGAGCAATATGGCATCCGGGAAACCGAGCAATTTGAAAAAATGGAGACACTGGGGAGAAAATTTGAGGATATCCGCTTGATCCACGACTGTTTTAAGGAAAAAATGGGCGACACTTACCAGATGGCAGAGGAGCTGGTCACCCAGCTGACGGGGATGATCGAGCAGATGGACGGCATTCGGGATTCCGTGGTCTGCTTTGACGGATTTACCGGATTTACGCCGACGCAGTATGATCTTTTGGAAAAAATGATGCGCCTTTGTTCCCGCGTGATCGTGACGGTAACAACCGATGAGACGGGAAAACGTGGCTCTGTATTTGAGATTGCTGACACGACAATGCGGACATTAATGCAAAAAGCGAATCAAATTCCGATAGAAACGAATTTAATTCTTGTTCCGCGAGAAGGAAGAAAAGCACCCTATCGTTTTGCTGAGGGAGGCGAGATGGCATTTTTGGAGCGCAATCTCTTTGCCTATCCGTATCAGAAGTGGAATCAGAAAACAGAAAATATGTGGCTTTATATCGGAGATAAACCCGCGTCAGAAGCGGCTTATGTGGCAAAAACAATCTGGTGGATGTTAGCAAGGGGAGAGTATGCGGAAGAAGAGATCGCGGTAGTAACCGGCTCTATTTCATCGTATGAACAGTCGATATCCCGGGAGTTTGACCGTGCGGGCATCCGCTATTTCCTTGACAATAAAAAGAACATCGGTGCCAACTGGATCGCCGAATACATCCAGTCGGTATTGGAAATGTATCGTTATAATATGGACGCGGCGACGACATTCCGTTTCCTGCGCTGCGGACTTTCTCCGTTGACGCAGAGCGAGACCGACCTTCTCGAAAATTATGTGCTGGCGACCGGAAAACGTGGCATTGCGTCCTATATGAAACCGTGGAGAGCACGGGCAAATGACTATCCGCTCGAGGAGATCAATGAGATCCGCGAAAAAGTGACGAACTGTATCCATGACTTTTTCCTGGAACTTCGCGGCGGGAAAAAGCCGGTCGAGAAATTTGTGCGTGCATTATACGATTTTCTGGTGCAGCAGAATGTGTATGACAGAATGCTGGAGCAGAGCCGGATTTTTGAAGAAGAGGGAGAAACACTTCTTGCCAAAGAGTATAAAAATGTATACAAAGTAGTGATGAATCTTTTGGATGAGATGATGGAACTTCTCGGAAAGGAAGTCGTGTCACTTGAAGAATTTGAGCAGATTCTGTCGGCAGGAATTGCGGAAGGGCTGGTCGGATTTGTGCCGCCGAAAAAGCATCAGATCATGGTCGGCGACATCGAGAGAACCCGTTTGAAAGACATCAAAGTGCTATTCTTTATGGGATTCAGCGATGACTTTGTGCCCGCTGCGATGCAGCCGCCGGGAATCGTCAATCACCGGGAGCGGCATCAGATGGAAAAAATGGGCATTGCACTGGCACCGACGGGCAATCAGAAGGTGGCAAATGACCTGTATTATCTGTACATCAACTTTACGAAGCCATCGGAAAAACTGATTTTTACATACAGCCGCTCGGCTGCAGACGGCACCAAACGACAGGCATCCTATATCCTAGGCAAGATCCGTAGAATTTTCCCGGCTTTGACTGTGATCGAGGGCGGCCAGGAAAACGACGTAAAAACCAGTCTTGGCACAGACCGCGGTTTTGAATTTTTGATCGAGGGCATTCAGAAACAATGGTACGCCGAAGGCGAAGAAAAGGAGCGCTGGTGGGAGGTCTGGCGGTATTACGCCAAGCGTGACGAGGGAAAATGGCTGCGTGAAGCTCTTCGCGTGCACATGGAATCAAAGCGCACTCCGAAACTGTCCAAAGAGGCATTGGAGGCGCTTTATGGAGACGAACTGCGGGAGAGCATCACGCGGCTGGAAACGTATGCCCGCTGTCCATTTTCGTATTTTCTCATGTACGGACTGCGGCTGCATGACCGCGAAGAATATACGGTGGCTGCACCGGACTTTGGAAATGTCGTGCATCAGATTTTACAAAATATGGATGAAATTATAAAGGCGCGTCACACGACATGGCAGAAACTGGAACGCAGCGAGAGCGATGAACTTGTCGAATACTGTGTCGAACGCGTGATGGAAGGGTATCGTGATGTCATTTTCTCCCAGTCGAATCGAATTGCCTTTATGCGCCGGCGAATCGTGCATATGATGAAACAGACCGCATGGGCTGTCGCAGAACAGCTGCGGCACGGAGCATTTTTACAAAAATACGGAGAAAAGCCGTATGCGTACGAAGAACAACTGGATGAAATTGCCAAAAAGATGCGGTTTCGCGGTATCATCGACCGGATCGACTTGTATGAAGATGCCGAAAATGTGTACGTGAAGGTCGTGGATTATAAGACCGGAAATGTCAAATTGTCGCTGGAAGAAGTGTACTTTGGTCTGCAGCTGCAATTGATCTTGTATCTCGATTCGGCTTTGCAGTCGGAGCAGAAAAAGCACCCGGGCAAGGATGTGCAGCCGGCGGGAATGCTGTATTTCTATGTGCAGGATCCGCAGCTGGAAGTCACGGGCACAGAGGACGAGATCGAGTACGAACAAAAGCTGCTTGCCGAGTATGCGTGCGACGGCTATGTCAATGAAAGCCCGGAGATCCTCGAAAAACTGGATTCGATCCTTGGTGCGAATGGGGAACTTAATACGCAGAGCGCTTCGCGGTGCTATCCGGTCAAAATCAAGAAAGACGGGGATTTTGCGGCGACGACTAAGGTGCTTTCGAGTACACAGTGGAAGAAACTGATCGAACACGTAAAAACCGTGATCCACGAAAACGGAACGAGCATTCTCGCCGGAAATATTGACATTGCGCCGTACCGGTTGAAGGAAAAACGGGGCTGCGATTATTGTGGCATGAAAGACATCTGTGGACTGGAAAGAACCGATGTGAAAAAAGTAGAACGAAATTTGGAAGAAATTGACATAAAGAAGATTTTGCTGAAAATGAGGGAGGAGGAATCGGACAATGAAATGGACGAATGAGCAGAAGACGGTCATTGACCTGCGGGGATGCAACATTCTCGTGTCAGCGGCGGCAGGTTCCGGAAAGACGGCGGTGCTGATCGAACGCATCGTGTCCCAGGTGACAGATCCGGTCAATCCGGTGAACATCGATGAATTTGTCATTGTGACATTTACGAGGCTTGCGGCAGCGCAGATGAAAGAAAAACTGCAGGCGGCACTCGAAAAGAAATTGGAGGAAGACCCGGAAAATGTACATTTGCAGCGTCAGGTCATGCTTCTTCCTGTCACACAGATTTCTACAATACATAGTTTTTGCGGCTACATCATACAGAATTATTTCCACCAGACAGGGGTGGATCCAAGCTATCGTGTGGCAAATGACAACGAGTTAAACATGATCAAATCCGACGTGCTCGCGGAACTTCTGGAAGAAGAATATACAAACTTAGATGAATCCTTTGTCGATATGGCGAAGATGGCGCGGTTTATCAAAAGCGATACGGAGATGGAAAAAATCATTCTCAAATTGTACAACGATGCGATGAGCGAACCATTTCCACAGGATTTCTTTGAACGCATGCGCCGATTTCTGGCGTGCCAAAGCGAAGAAGAATTGGAGCAGACGGCATTTATTCAGAAAAATCTGCAGTACGCCAAAAATATGATGATAGGAATTTATGATCAGTACGAGCTGTGGATCCGGCTTTGTTATACGCAGGAAGGACCGGAAGAATACGCAGCTTTTTTGGAAAAAGAGCGCGTCGAATTCGAAAACTTTGAGGGGATTTCTTCCTATGAAACGATGCGGAGGCGGCTGGGGGCGGTTACGTTTGGCAGACTGCCTTCCAAACGCAATTCCGAAGCCGACCCGGACAAAAAGGAAATCATTAAAAAGGGAAGAACGGATATTAAAAATCTGTTGAAAAAAATGCAGGCTGATCTTTTCGGGGAAAGTCTGCCGGAATTACTGGTGACAATGGAGCAGATGCGGGGGAAACTGCTGACATTTTCGTCATTGGCAGAGAAATTCCGGGAACGCTACCAGCTGGCGAAGCGGGAGAAAAATATTGCGGATTTTAATGACCTTGAGCAGATGGCGTTGGAAATCCTTGTAAAAAAAGACGGGGATAACTTTGTGCGCACACAGGCGGCAGAAGAACTTTCCGAGCAGTTTCACGAGATCATGATAGACGAATATCAGGATTCCAATCTGGTGCAGGAACTTCTACTTGGCAGTGTAGCGAAAGAAAATAACCGTTTTATGGTAGGCGATATCAAGCAGAGCATTTACCGCTTTCGCAATGCAAGGCCGGATTTGTTTTTGGAGAAAATGAATACATTTGAGACGACGGACGGAGCGAAAAACCGCCTTGTCTTTTTGACGAAGAATTTCCGAAGCCGGGATGTCGTGCTGGAGGCGACAAATGACGTATTTACGGATATTATGCAGGAAGATTTTGGCGGAATTGCCTATGATAAAGAGGCGATGCTGTATCTCGGAGCGGATTTTCCGGAGACGGCAAAGCGGCACGCCGACAATGTCACGATATTCGGAATTTCCGATAAATCGGACAAGGAAACCGAAGCGCAGGTGATCGCGAAAACGATATGCGAGTACGTGGATCCGGAAGATCCGATGTATGTGCTTGGCGAGGACGGAGAGTACCGGCCGGCGCAGTATGGCGATATGGCGGTATTGATGCGTTCGACGAAAAATGAGGGACAGCAGCTTTTGGAAATATTGAATGCACACGGGATACCGGCGCATTTGGAAGCAAAGAGTGGATTTTTTGATACGAGAGAGATCCGCATGATCGTAAGTCTTTTGACAATTCTTGACAATCCAAGGCAGGATATTGCCCTGGCGGCGGTTCTGCGCGGACCGATTGGAAAAATGAGCGACGATGATCTTGCCAAAATTCGTGGAAACAGCGAAGAACTCCAATTTTACGATGCGCTTTGCAACTACAGCGGCGAGGAAGAATTGGAACAAAAAGCGGAAGATTTTCTGGAAAAATTGGAGCGATGGAGGGAAAAGACGACGTATACGCCGGTGCTTGGCATTTTAGAGGAGATTCTGGAAGAGACCAAATTGATGTATTTTCTGGAGACAATGGGAAATGGCTTGCAGCGGAAGGCAAATGTCGAACTGCTTTTGGAGATGGCAAGAGAATTTGACCAGGGATCGTACCAGGGACTCTACCAGTTTGTACGCTACATCCGCGGAATGAAGGAGCGCGAAGAAGATTTTGGAGAAGTCAATCTGAGCGGCGATAAGGAAAATGTCGTGCAGATCATGACGATTCACAAAAGCAAAGGTCTCGAATTTCCAATTTGTTTTGTTGCCGGTATGCATAAAAAACTGGGAAAAGCGGAGCGCGATTTTGTCGTTGTCAATGGGGATGCCGGCATCGCGTCGGATGTGATCGACAGCGAAAAGGGAACGAAGAAAAGAAGCATATTTTACAAGGCACTCAGCCATATCAATGCCAATGAAGATCTTGCGGAGGAACTGAGGATTCTCTACGTGGCAATGACAAGAGCCAAAGAAAAACTGATCTTTACCGGTAGAGTGAACGATACCATGTGGCTGGGAAACAGCGGATTTTACAGCAGAGTGACGGCGGGCAGTTATTTTGACTGGGTGCTTCCGGTGGCTGCCAGATCGCCGATTTTTGAGTACGTCGAAGTAAATGACGAAGAGTTGCAAAATTTGGAAATGGCGCGCCAGATCGATCAGATGCTGGATGAAAAAATGCTAAATAATTTTGACACATCTGTTGTATATGATAAAGAAACAGAAGAAACGCTGCACTTTATGGATGAGTACCATCGCCAGGTTGAAGAGGAAATTCCGACAAAGGTTTCTGTTTCCGACCTGAAGAAGAAATCCATGGAAGAAGGCGAGGAAGAGAATTTTACGGTTTTGTACAGCGATGCGCTTGAAAACCAGTCGCCGGTACCGGCTTTTGCAAAGACCGAAACCGACGAAATTGGGGCACTTGCCGGTGCAGGTTATGGTACGGCATGGCATCAGGTGATGGCTTCTCTTTGTTTTGCCAAAGCTGTGGACGAAAAAGAGGTGGAAAAACAGCTGGAAGATATGGTACAATCAGGTAGGATCCATGCACAGGAGAAAGAATTTATCCGTCCATGGAAGATTGTAAAATTCTTACATTCCAATCTGGGACGGGCGATGACGGAGGCAGAAAAGAACGGAACACTTTACCGTGAGCAGCCGTTTGTCACCAGCGTGCCGGCGCAGGAAGTACAGGAGACTTCAAGCGACGAGCGGGTTCTTGTGCAGGGAATCATCGACGGATTTTATGAGACGAAGACCGGAATCGTGTTGATGGACTATAAGACCGATCATTTGGAAAAAGGACAGGAAGAGGTATTGGTGAAGCGATATCATGCCCAGATGGAGGCGTACGCGGAGGCACTGGAAAAAATTACCGGGAAGCCGGTGGAAAAGAAGGTGCTGTATTCCTTTTCCCTCAACAAAGAAATCGAAGCATAAGGAGTGTTTCAGATGTATGAACAATTTGCCACGGTTTACGATGAAATGATGGAAGAAATTCCTTACGACAAGTGGTTTATAAAATTTCAGGAAATCCTGAAAGAACACGACATAACGAGCGGACATGTGTGCGAGCTTGGATGCGGAACCGGAGAGATGGTAAGCCGGTTTGCGAAAGCCGGTTATGAGGTTACGGGGATTGACATTTCGCCCGATATGCTTGCCAAAGCGTGTGAAAAGACGGAAGGAATGGAAAAAATTTCATATTTTGAAGAAGATATGACAGATTTTTCGTTGCATAAACCGGCAGATGTGGTACTATGTATATGTGACTCTATGAATTATCTGCTTTCCACGGAGGAAATTTTTGCAATGTTTCGTTGTATCAAAGAAGCATTGGCAGAGGATGGAGTTGCGATCCTTGACATGAAGACCGCATATTGTTTTCAAAAAGTCATGGGAAATCAGACACGAGTTGATGAAACGGAAGAGGCATTGATGATCTGGGACAATACCTACGATGAGGAAACCTGCATCAATGAATATCTTCTTACTATATTTACGGAAGATAAGGCGACGGGAATGTATGCCCGCTACGATGAATGCCACGAGCAGCGGGCGTATACGGAGGACGAGATAAAATCGTGCTTAAAAGAAGCTTCGCTGCGGCTTGTAAAAAGCTGGACGGAAGATGAAGTGAGAACTTATTTTGTAATCCAAAGGTAACGTGAGAAAAGAAAGGAAGGAAAAAGATATGAAGTTACGAATGTCATTGTGGCTGTGTCTCTGTCTTGTGATGAGTTTGTTTACACCGCAGGGTGTAGCGGATCAGACCACAGTCAGTTATGCGAGTGAGGCCGCTTATGTAAAGACCGGAGGGGCAGATCTCAATATGCGGAGTGAACCGAAGATGGCAGGAAGTGTATTGGTAAAGATCCCTAATGGTTCCACGATCACTTACGTGGAGGATGCCGGCACGGCAGATGGCCATAACTGGGTAAAGATCATTTATAATGGGAAAGAAGGGTATGCGGCAGCAGAATATGTCATCAAAGGAACGGCTCCGACGGCAGCACCGACCACAGCGCCGACGACGACACCTGCGGCAGAGCAGACGACAGCACCGACGGCAGTTCCACAACCGACGACGGTTACCGTGTATCGTACGCAGGTCAGCTATAAGGCAGTTTCCGTCAAGGCGGTGACCGCAAAGAAAAATACAATTATTTACAAAAATACAGCAAGAAAAAAACGCACGGTCATGAAAAAAGGGAAAACCGTAACAATCCTCGGAGAAAAGACCAAGGGAAAGACAAAATGGTTCCGCGTGCAGTACAAAATAAAGAAGAAAAAAGTCAAAGGGTACATAAAAGAAAGCGATGTAAAAATGAATCTCAAATCTTCGGCAGCAGGACTTGTGACCGGCGTAAAAACCGCTCTCCGCGTCCGCAAAAAACCGGGGACGAAAGGGGCTTATTATAAGATTCGCGGAAAAGAACTGGTTCTTGCGAAAAAGCAGTATGTGACGATCACCAAAGTAAGAACCGTGAAAAAACAAAAATGGTATCAGATCGCTTTTGATTTTTATGGAACCCCATACAAAGGCTATGTACAATCCAAATACATCAAATTGACAAAGAAAAAAGTGCAGAAAAAAGTGGCTGTAAGGGTTCTCAGCCAGCGTGATTTTGAAGCGGATCTGACGGCACAGGGATTTCCGGATTCTTACAAAGATGCGCTCCGCAAACTGCATGCGGCATATCCGTATTGGCAGTTTACCGCATACAAGACCGGTTTAGACTGGAACACGGTTGTCGACCAGGAATGCAAGCTTGGCAGAAGCCTGATTTCCAATTCCAAATCGGAGGCTTGGAAATCAAAAGAAGCCGGAGCGTACGATGCGGTTACCGGAAAATGGAAAGTATTTGACGGTTCCAGCTGGGTACAGGCTTCCCGGGAAGCGGTAATGTATTATATGGATCCGCGAAACTTCCTCACGATTCAGGGAGTATTTCAGTTTGAACAGCTGGAATACCAGTCGCAGTATCAGACAACGGCAGGATTGAAAAACATCCTTTCCAATACACCATTTGCCACGTCCACCTTCCAATACACGGATGATCAGAGTGGAACGCAGAAAGAAATTTCGTATGTAAATGCCTTCCTCGATGCGGCAAAGGATTCGGGAGTCAGTCCTTATCATCTGGCATCCCGCGTGAAACAGGAAGTAGTGACCGGCGCAACGACGACCAGCATCGCAGTAACCGGTACCACGACGGAATATCCGGGAATTTACAATTTCTATAACATTGGAGCGACAAGCGGTGCGACACCTGCTCTCAATGGTTTGAAATGGGCGAGTACAGGAGATACGTATCTTCGACCATGGACGAATCCATATCGTTCCATCGTCGGCGGAGCCATGTATATCGGCAGCAATTATATCAACCGCGGCCAGAATACCGGCTACCTGCAGAAGTTTAATGTAACACCAACCGGTACATACAATCATCAATATATGACAAATGTAGAAGCAGCAAACTCCGAGGCATTGAAAACGAAAAATGCGTACAATGGTATGCTTGACAGCACGCCGCTCGTATTTTCGATTCCGGTTTACAACAATATGCCGGCAGTGAATTGTGCTGCACCAAAATAGAAGGGATTCCTTCGGAAATGGAGTGTCAGAGTGAAAAAAATAATAACAGCAATGAGCTTTCTTTTGCTCTGTCTTGGCTTTCTGGCAGTTCCCGGCAAAAGTCTGGCGGCAAGTGCCGTAGTCGAATTTTCGACAGATAAGACAGAGGTGAAAAAAGATGAGATGGTTACTGTCGTATGCCGGGTTACTTCGAAAGACGGATTTAATGATGTCAAAATGAAAGTTTCCTATGACAGTGATGTTTTACAATTTATCGAAGGCGGTAAAAAAGTGAGCGGCGGCAATGGACAATTGAGCATTCAGTCCGTCGGAAATACAGATGCCGTGACCACACGTACGTATTCGCTGCAATTTCAGGCAGTCGGCGAAGGTGCGACAGCGATTCAGACAGACGGCAACCCGAAGATCCTTGACAGCGAGGGAAATAAACTGTCAATTTCTTCCAACCGCATTGTACTGAGTGTAACAGCAGAAGAAGCGGCAGCACAGGGAACAGTTAATCCGGCAGATCCGGCAGCAGTGGCTTCTGCGGCACCGACTCCGACGCCGGTTCCGTTAAATACCAATACGAAGCTGAAAGGCCTGTCATTTCACGCCATTTCCATGGCACCTCAGTTTAGCACAGAGGTTCTGGAATATACGATCAAGGTGGACTGTAATACGGACAAGCTGTATTACAATGCGATTCCGGCAAACGGAAAACAGCGCATCCGCCTCAAAGGAAACGAAGAACTGATGCCGGGTGAAAATGAGATGAAACTTGTCGTGACGGCAGAATCCGGGGACAAACGGACCTTTAAGTTAAAAGTAGTAAAAGAGACGGAATCCGAGACGAAAGTGCGCGAACAGCAGGAAAAAGGCACATCCAACATCACATTTTCCGTCTACGAAAAAGATGGCTCGATTTACATTCAGAACCAGTACCAGTTTCAGGTTATGGATGTTAAAGACGATGAAGTGATCCCATCCGGTTACGTAAAAACGACGGTTGACATCGATGGAAAAAGTGTACCGGCATACACCATGCAGAACGACCTTGACAATAATTACCTTTTGATGTATCTGAAAGGGGCATCGGACGAGCCGACGCTGTACCAGTATGACCGACAGGAAAAAACATTACAGCGCTATACCGGAACGATGACTCAGAAAGTCAATCAGGGCGGCAATGTGGCAAGTGAACCTGAAGTAAAGCCGGAGACATGGATGTATGGCCTCATTATAGGGCTGTCGATCCTTGTCCTTGCCTTGCTCATCATTATATTGAACATGATACTCCGCAGACGGTTAAACCGCGGGAAAAAAGAGTTAAATGAGATGGACTTTTAACCCCAGGGGAACGATTCCGGAGTGCCGGGGGAAGTGCAGTATATCGTCGTGCTTGCACGTAAGAGATACTGTACTTCCCCCGGCGGCCTGAGAATCAGGCTCCCCGCCAACAAATGAGCATTTTTAGCCCTGCAAGGGCGGGAAAGAACACGAAGTGTTCGGAAATGCGAATTTCGGCGGGGCCGGAATCGTGAATGTGGTTGCGGTCTGAGAATCCGGAATTTAGAACGAAGATTATCACCATAGAAAGGAATCGATAGAGTGGAAAATTTGACAAAAAAAGCCAGTAAGGTTTTGGAGATGGCGGCCAATATCGCCTGGACAGAAAAAGACCGGGAAGTTCAGACCGGACACCTTCTGTGTGCATTGGCGGTAGTCGATGGAACAGCCAAAGAAATCTTGAAAAATAACAATATCCGCGAAGAGGATATGCGGCAGATCTACGAGCGCTGTTTTGAAGAAATGAAAAAAAACAAGAAAAATCATGCCTCAGAAATGCCATTTACGCCGGTTTTACAGAAGATTCTGCAGGACGCGGAAACACTTGCAAGATATCAGAAACAGGAAGTGGGTACGGAGTATCTTTTGATGGCACTTGCCAAACAGCGCGAGACGACAGCGGGAGAGATAATCGCCGGAATGCAGGGGAATCCGAAAAAGATTTATATGGATGCGGCAGAAATGGCGCAGATGGATTCCGAATTTGCAAAGACCGATTTTATGTCTGCCAAAGAAAAAGAAGAGCGGGGACGTTCGCTCACGCCATGTTTGGACAAATTTTCGCGGGATCTTGTGCAGGAAGCGCTGGATGGAAAATTAGATCCGGTATTTAACCGTGAAAATGAGATTGACAGCGTAATGGAAATTCTTGGAAGACGTACAAAAAACAATCCGTGCATTCTCGGTGAACCGGGTGTCGGAAAGACGGCGATCGTCGAAGGACTGGCAGGAAGAATCGCAAACAATGCGGTGCCGGCCTCCCTGAAAAATATCAGGGTGTTGTCCCTCGATGTATCCGGAATGGTAGCCGGGACGAAATACCGTGGACAATTTGAAGAGCGCATCAAACGCTGCCTGCGTGAGACCATAGATGCCGGCAATATCATTTTGTTTATCGATGAACTTCATATGATCATTGGAGCCGGTGGTGCCGAGGGTGCCATGGACGCTGCCAATATTTTGAAACCGGCATTGTCACGTGGTGAAATTCAGATCATTGGGGCGACGACGCGTGAGGAGTACCGTAAACGAGTGGAAAAAGATTCGGCTCTTGACCGCCGTTTCCAGCAGGTAATTGTGGAAGAACCATCGATCGTACAGGCCGTTTCTATTTTGAAAGGTTTGCGCAGCCACTATGAATCGTATCATCATATCGAGATCAGTGACGAAGCCTTGGAAGCGGCAGTAAAACTTTCGGACCGTTATATCAATGACCGTTTTCTGCCGGACAAAGCTATTGATTTGATCGACGAAGCCGCTTCCCGCCTCAATATGAGCAGCATGCGCGAGTATGAGGAAGCCCTTCGGGACAAAAAAGAGGCGCTGGAAAATGTGCAGGAAGAGAAAGAAAATGCAGTAGCGGCGGGCGATATGGATTATGCAGTCGAGCTGCACAAAGAAGAAGAAAAACTGAGCCTGGAACTTAGACAGGCGCAGGCAAAATGGGAAAAGAAGCAAAAGAAACAAAGGAAAATCATGGAAGAATCTCATGTCGCGGAAGTTGTGTCGCGGCAGACAAAAATTCCGGTCAGCCGCTTGGAAAAAGATGAGACAAGACGTTTGCAGAAATTGGAAAAAATCTTGCATGAGAGAGTGGTTGGACAGGATGAAGCGGTGGAAGCAGTATCCCGCGCCGTTCGCAGAGGTCGTGTCGGTTTGAAAGATCCGAACCGTCCGATCGGCTCCTTTTTATTCCTTGGCCCTACGGGTGTCGGAAAGACAGAACTTTCGAAAACCCTTGCGGAAGCCGTATTTGGTTCAGAAAAAAATATGATTCGTGTCGATATGTCAGAATATATGGAAAAACAGAGTGTCTCAAAAATGATCGGTTCTCCTCCGGGATATGTCGGTTTTGAGGAGGGCGGCCAGCTCAGCGAAAAAGTGCGCCGCAATCCGTATTCCGTTCTTTTGTTTGATGAGATTGAAAAAGCGCATCCGGATGTATTTAACATGCTTTTACAGATTCTGGAAGACGGAAGGCTGACGGATTCACAGGGACGACAGGTCGATTTCAAAAATACGATCATTATCATGACGTCCAATGCGGGGGCAAATCGAATTGTGTCGCCGAAAACACTCGGCTTTTTGCAGCAGGAAGATGCCGCAGCGGATTACAGACGCATGCGCGAAGGCGTTATGGAAGAAGTAAAACACATCTTCAAACCGGAATTTATCAACCGTATTGACGAGATTCTGGTATTCCACATGCTGAGCAAAGAAGATATTCATAAGATTGCCGCCAATATGCTCACAGGCTTTAAAAAGCGCGTGAAAAAGCAGATGGATATCCGCCTGCAATATGGTAAAGCGGTTGTCGATCATGTAGCTGACAAAGGATTTGACAAAGATTACGGTGCCAGACCGCTCCGCCGCACGATACAGAAAGAGATCGAAGATCAGCTCGCTGAAAAGATTGTCAGTGGAGAAGTGCATATTGGCGACGACGTTCGGGTGTCAATCAAAAAGGATGCGGTTTGTGTCCAAAAAATCATAAAAAAAGGATAGTATTCTTTGTCGAATTTTGCTATAATAAGAATTAGATAGAAATGAATCAGGTGGGAGATATAAGAGACCAAGGAGGATAAGAAAAAATGAGCGTTGTAGAGGAATTGATCCGGAAGGAAGACAATGGAACGTTGAGTTTTGGAAATTACCTTTTGGATGCAAAGACCAAGAAAGCGGATTTTGAGTTTCAGGGGGATTTGTACAAGGTAAAAACGTTCAAAGAAATTACGAAACTTGAGAAAAACGGTTTGTTTGTATACGAATCGGTTCCGGGAAGCACAGTAACGGATTTTAAAAACGACGGAGAAGTGATCTCTTTTACGGTAGAAGCTGCCGGAGATCTTGGATTTACTCTTGAATTGGAGCCGTCTCAGGAATATAAAGTGCTGCTGGAAGATGTCGAACTTGGTAAAATGAAGACGAATCTTGGTGGAAAGCTCAATGTCAGCATTGAGCTGGATGAAGGAAAGAAAGCGTCCGTAAAAGTAATTAAGTGCTAATAGTTACAGAATGAGAGATTAAGAAATCGGTGCCGGACCGAAGCAGGGGTTGGCACCGTTATCTTTTTATGAGGGAGATTGAATGGCAAAGAAAAAATCGCTTGTTTATTATTGTACTGAATGTGGGACGGAGTCTGCTAAATGGCAGGGACAATGCCCCGGCTGTGGTGCCTGGAATACGATGGAAGAAGCGCCGGTTACGAAGACTTCGACAGGAAAAGAAAAAGTTATCATGCCGTCGGAATTGGCAAAACCTACCAAAATGCGCGAGATTGAGACGGAAAATACACCGCGTCTCCAAACCGGCATTCAGGAACTTGACCGTGTCCTTGGCGGAGGAATTGTTGCCGGCTCTCTCGTATTGGTTGGTGGAGATCCGGGAATCGGAAAATCGACGCTTTTGCTGCAAATGTGCAAGCATCTGTCGGACAAACAGGAAAAAGTTCTCTATGTATCCGGCGAGGAATCGCTGCAGCAGATCAAACTTCGCGGCGACCGTATCGGCGAATTTTCGGATTCTATTTTTCTTTTGGCAGAGACCAATATTACGACGATCGAAGGGGCGATTGATCAGTTGCAGCCGAAAGTGGCGATCATTGACTCGATTCAGACCATGTACGACGATGCGGTTGATGCGGCACCGGGAAGCATGAGCCAGGTGCGCGAGATAACAGGGGTTCTGCTGCGAATTGCGAAGAAAAAAGGAATCACAATATTTATCGTCGGCCATGTAACAAAAGAAGGAAATGTCGCTGGTCCGCGTATGCTGGAACATATGGTAGATACGGTGTTGTATTTTGAAGGTGACGCGGCGGCGTCTTACCGTATTTTACGAGGTGTCAAAAACCGCTTTGGCTCGACCAATGAAATCGGTGTATTTGAAATGCGCGGCCAGGGACTGGTAGAAGTTCCCAATCCATCCGAATATATGCTGCAGGGAAAACCGGTGGGCGAATCGGGCTCCGTGGTTGCCTGCGCGATCGAAGGCACACGCTCTTTTATGATTGAAGTGCAGGCACTGGTATGTCACACCTATTTTAATATGCCTCGACGAACCGCTGCAGGAACCGACTATAACCGTGTCAATCTTTTGATCGCAGTTGTGGAAAAACGCCTTGGCATGCAATTGTCCGACTGCGATGCATATGTCAATGTCGCCGGTGGTATGCGGATTACGGAACCTGCGCTTGACCTTGCCATCATTGCGGCACTCATCTCCAGTCAAAGCGGAAGAGCCATCGACGAACATACCGTAATCTTTGGCGAAGTCGGGCTTGTCGGCGAAGTGCGTGCAGTGCCACAGGCAGAGAAGCGCGTGGCGGAAGCCATCAAAACCGGCTATAAAACCTGTATTCTTCCGCTGGCAAACAAAATTTCCATCGAAAAGAGCGGAAACCTCGATGTATCAGGCGTTGAGCTTGTGGGAATACGAAACATAAGAGAATTAATGAGCAGAAAGGAATGGTCTGGAAATGTATAATAAAATACTGGAACACCTGACGACAGGCTGTCGTGCCCTTATCGCGGCTGTGCTGCTTATCGCAGGGATCATCTGGCAGGCAGCAGCCGGAAAATTGCTGGATCAGACGGCATTTTACCTTATGGCGGCGGCAATGCTCTGCTTCGCTACGGTAATCTTCACAAAATGTAAGCCGGACATGATTCAATATGTCATCGGAAACATGATCGTATTGATCATGGGTTTCCTCCTCGGAGAATCCGACACCATCGACGGAACAGTATTGTATACCCTTTGGATTGTGTGTCTCCTCGCCGACTGGGGGTTAAATATTTATCTTTTAAAATTGGAAAATGTTGGGAAAAGAATAGGGCTCGGTGCCCTCGCTATGATCGTCAATGTACTGCTGATCGCGGTCGTTTACCTTGTACCGATTTTGGTGTTCTAGAAGAAAATTTAGAGAAAAATGTTATGGGGCTGTCGCACTAACCATTTAGTGCGACAGCCCCTTGATTTTGGCGATGCGGGAAGGCAACGTAACCGGTGGAAAACAGGGAAATCCAGCGAAATAGGTTGCCTTTACCGACGATAATAATATCCGTCCTGTGCATTGCTGTCTGTAAGGCCGTTAAATTTACATTTCAGTCGGCGTTTTGACAGATCTACCGTAAGGGTTGCTGTGTAACGGCCGTTTACCTTTTCCCATCCGCTTCCCGGAAAGTCGCAGTATAAAGAAGTAAATGTGGCTTTTATTTTTTTGCCTTTGATGATTTTGTAAGTGCCTGTATCTTTGTTTCGCCATCCTCTCAATTGGACTTTTCCATTCGACTTGAATTTGAAAGTATACTGGCTTGAAAATTCCATGGTTGGATCCGAGACTTTGTTTTTCCAGGTAGTTCCGCTCAATGCTTTCTTTGTGACCTTCTTTGCGGCTGCATTTGCCGGAGTGTAAAATGATACACTGATCAAACAAATGGCAAGAAGGAGACTGGTGACTGATTTTTTCAACATAAATAAATTCCTCGCTTTCAATATGATATTTACAATAAAAAATATCTGTAAGGAATCCCTATCATATACCGGATATTCGATTCCAAACAGATATTTTTGTGTTTATGTCTATCCGATCACTCGTCTTGCACAATACGGTGTACGGTAACCGATATTACTTGTCGTGATGCCGACACTAGGGTTACTTGCGTGTACAACACGACCACCGCCGATGCAAAGCGCTACGTGATTTACATGACCGTTTCTTGCATAGAAGATCAAGTCGCCGGCTCTCGCCTCAGATACGCTGATCTTTCTTCCGACACCGGACTGGGAACCGGAAGTACGAGGTAAGCTGATACCAAACTTGCGGAATACCGACATGGTAAATCCGGAGCAGTCGGTACCGTTTGTCAGGCTGGTTCCGCCGTATACATACGGATTGCCTACAAACTGAAGTGCATAGCTTACAACGCTGTCGCGGACGCTGCTGTAAGAGCTGTCAGATGCGGCGCTGCTGTCAGATGCGGCGCTGCTGTCTGCACTGCCGCCGTCGTAACTGGTGCCATCAGAACTGGTGTCATTCCAGCTTCCGCCATCATAGCTGG
>OGDF01003244.1_pt1 | contig 20308 bp, 18 predicted proteins | sample 1570141 | NCBI WGS metagenome assembly OGDF01 (sample SAMEA4370581, study PRJEB24528) | human gut metagenome | reverse complement strand
ACCGGCGCGGCGGGCCGTTTTGGGGTTGAGCCCCAGCTCGGCAGCCATGATGCCGGCCAGGTTGGCCGTTTCGCGGGCGTGCTGCAATAGGTTCTGTCCGTAGGAGGAGCGGTATTTCATCTTGCCGATCATACGGATCAGCTCCGGATGCAGGCCGTGAATACCCAGGTCGATCGCGGTACGTTTGCCGACTTCGACGATCTCCTCTTCGATCTGCTTCTGTACCTTGGCGACCACCTCCTCGATTCGGGCCGGGTGGATACGTCCGTCGGTTACGAGCTGGTGCAGGGCCAGGCGGGCGATTTCGCGGCGCACGGGATCGAACCCGCTCAGGATGATCGCTTCGGGCGTGTCGTCCACGATGATTTCGATGCCTGTGGCAGCTTCCAGCGCCCGGATGTTACGACCTTCGCGGCCGATGATGCGGCCTTTGACTTCGTCGCTTTCGATGTTGAACACCGTAACGGCGTTTTCGATGGCCGTTTCGGTCGCCACACGCTGGATCGAAGCCACGATGATTCGCTTGGCCTCCTTCGTGGCGGTCATTTTGGCCTCCTCGATCGTTTCGTTGATGTAGGCTGCAGCGTCGGCTTTGGCTTCCGCTTTCATATTTTCGATCAGGATGCTCTTGGCATCTTCGGAGCTCAGGCCCGAAATCTGCTCGAGGCGCGTGTTCTGCTCGTGCATCAGACGGTCGATCTCCTCCTTCTTGTGTTCGAGCACCTGAAGCTGCGCTTCCATCTGCTCTTTGAGGCGGGCGTTCTCCTTGACCTTGCCTTCCAGTTCGCGCTGTTGGTTTTGCAGGTTGTTTTCGATCTGCTTGGCCCGCTGTTCGCTTTGGGCGATCTTCTGGTTGCGTTCATTGACCTGGCGGTCGTGCTCGCTCTTGAGCTGGATGAACTTCTCCTTGGCCTGGAGAATCTTCTCTTTCTTTATCATTTCGCCTTCCGCTTCCGCCTCTTTCCGGGCGGCTTCACGCAGTGCCTTGATGGTCTTCTTGGTAACGTATTTGGTTACCAGGATGTAAATACCCAGGCAGACTACGGCGGACAGGACGCTCGATAGTACGATTGTCATCATTGTTTTAGAGAGTTATTATTTGTTAGTTATTAGGGTTTGTGCATAAAAAAACCGCATAGTATTCCTTAACTTGTTTGACGAATCTGCAAGATCAGTCAAGTGTGGGGGCTCCCGAAAATCGCAACCTTCTACCGGCAGGCCGCAGCCTGCACCCCGAGGGGTTGAAGCCTGATTTTGAAAGTGGTGAGTTGCCCCAATGTAAAAATTGTTCAGTTTCGCAAAGCTTTAAGGAATCTATGCGGGTAGATTTTTCTTAAACGTATGGTAAAGAACGATGATACTTGCGGACTTTTCTATACGGTCCCCCCTCGTATCCTTCCCTGTTATTTCTTTTCGGTTTCGATTCGGTTCAGGTATTCGTCGATCTCGTCGCGCAGCGCTTCCAGCCTGCGGAGATCTTCGCTGCCCACTTCTCGGCTGCGGGCCAGCGAAACGCTCGAAATCGCCAACTGCAATGCGGCCATCGCCAGGCAGTCCTGTGTCGAGAATCCTTCGTATTTGGCTTTTTCGAACCGGGTGACATAGGCATTCACCTCGCGTTCGGCCAGGCGGTAGAGCTCCTCTTTCTCCGCCAGCGACTGTTCCTCGTTCGCTTCGTGCTTGAGCGTAAACGAGTAACTTTTACCGGCTATTTTGAGCTTTATTGCCTGTTGCTGGGCCATGTCGCTTGCTTCCCGTTAAATGAAATATCTTCGGTCGTTATCGTATGTCTTGCCTACTTGCCCGACAGCTCTTCGCCGATTCGGTCGGGTTTGTTGAGTAGGGTGATGCACTTGTCCACCTCCCGCATTAAACGGTTGACGCGTGCGATCGCTTTGCTTTGGTCGGGTGCATTTCCTGCGAGTCCCTGGCTGAGCTGTACGCGGGCGAGCTCCTTGCCGAGCTCTTTTACCTGCATTTGCAAATCGCGGTTTTCTTTACGCAAGACGTCGCGCTCCGCCGCTGTTTCCTTGCAAAGGGCCGTAAGCCGACGATGGTCGGCAATGAGCTGCCGAATCTGCGCCTCGAAATCGCTTATGACCTTTTTCTCTGCCATTTATCTGTCGCCGGAAATATTTTCCGCCTTCCCAAAGGTATATAAAAAACGTCAAACGACAAAATTTTATTTCATGATCATATCCTTTCGTGTCCCCCGTTATGGGAAGCGTAGCGGCCCAATTCCCCTCCCGGGAAGGGAATTAGGGGTGAATTGCGGACACGACCGGAGGCCGTGAGTTAGCGACCGTCGGATTCGATCCTGCGACTGTCGGATAACGCTACATTGAAAGATGTGATGATTGTCTTTTATTTCGTTTCGAGTTCGCCGTAGAGGTCGTAGTCTTCGGCTGCGGTGATCCGCACCTGATAGAAGCAACCGCGGATCAGCCTGCGGCCTGCGGCCGGAATCAGGATCTCCTGATCCACTTCGGGCGAGTCGTATTGCGACCGTCCTACGTAGAAATCCCCCTGCCGGGAGTCGATGATGACCCGCTCCAACTGACCGATACGTGCCCGGTTGTTTTCGAGCGAGATCTCATTCTGAAGCGCCATTACTCGTTCTACACGACTTTGTTTGACCTCTTCCGGAACATCGTCCGGCAGATTCCGGGCCGAATAGGTTCCCTCCTCTTCGGAATAGGGGAATACGCCCAGTCGTTCGAACCGTACCGTGCGCACGAATTCCAGAAGCTCTTCGAAGTCGGCTTCGGTTTCGCCCGGATATCCGACCAGCAGGGTCGTGCGCAGCGCGAGGTCGGGAATGGCCTGCCTCAGTTTGTCGATCAGTTCGTAAGCCTGGGCCTTGGTATGGCGTCGGTGCATGGCCGCGAGCTGGTCGTCGGAGATATGCTGGAAGGGAATGTCGAGGTATTTGCAGATTTTGGGTTCGCGGGCCATCACTTCGATCACCTCGTCGGGGAAAGCCGTGGGGTAGGCGTAGTGGAGCCGGATCCAGCGGATGCCGTCGATGCGGCACAAGGCTTCGAGCAGTTCGGCCAGGCGTCGTTTGCCGTAAAGGTCCAGGCCGTAGTAGGTCGTGTCCTGTGCGATTACGATCAGTTCGCGCACACCGCCTGCGGCCAGCTTCCGGGCCTCTTCCAGCAGGGTTTCCATCGGCACCGAAGCGTGGGGCCCCCGAATCAGGGGAATGGCGCAATAACCGCACTTCCAGTTGCAGCCTTCGGAAATTTTCAGGTAAGCGTAATGTTTCGGGGTGGTGAGCCGGCGTTCGGTCGCAAGCGCTGGCCGGGGAGTCGCCTCCAGCGCCCGAACGATGTCGTCCCAATCCTTCACGCCGAAGAACTCATCGACCTCGGGCAGCTCGGCACGCAGCTCCTCCGCATAACGCTCGCTCAGGCAGCCCACGACGAACAGCCGTTCGATTTTACCCGTCTGTTTGGCGGCGGCGGCCCGGAGGATCATGTCGATCGACTCCTGCTTGGCGTCGCCGATGAAGCCGCAGGTGTTGATGACCACGACTTTGGCATCGGTGCGGTCGCTGTCGTGCGTGACCGTATAGCCTGCGGCTGCGAGCTGGGCCATCAGGTGTTCCGAATCGACCGTGTTTTTCGAGCACCCGAGGGTGATGACGTTAATTTTCTTCATTCACGGGAGATTTTATTTTGCTTCGCTGCCGAAAAGGGCGTTCACGAACTCCTTGCGGTCGAACATCTTGAGCTGGTCGATACCTTCGCCGATGCCGATGTAGCGGACGGGAATGCGGAACTGGTCGCTGATGCCGATCACCACGCCGCCCTTGGCCGTGCCGTCGAGCTTGGTGATGGTGAGCGACGTGACCTGCGTGGCCTGGGTGAATTGCCGGGCCTGTTCGAAGGCGTTCTGTCCGGTCGAACCGTCCAGCACCAGCATCACCTCCTGCGGGGCGTTGGGGATAACCTTGCCCATCACGTTGCGGATCTTGGTCAGCTCGTTCATCAGGCCGACCTTGTTGTGCAGGCGGCCCGCCGTGTCGATCAGTACGACGTCGGCCTTGTTCGCCACGGCCGATTTCAAGGTGTCGAAGGCCACCGACGCCGGATCGGAGCCCATCTCCTGACGGATCATCGTGGCGCCGGCCCGTTCGGCCCATACGTACAACTGGTCTATGGCGCCCGCAAGGAACGTATCCGCAGCGAAGACATAGACGTTGAGGCCGGCCCGCCGATCGTCGTGGTCTTGCCGGCGCCGTTCACGCCGACGACCATGATGACGTAGGGGACGCCTTCCTCGACGTCGAGTCCGAAGTTTTCGGTCGAGCGGTGCGACTCCTCCATCAGTTGGGCGATCTCGTCGCGCAGGATCGATTGCAACTCCGAGGTGTTCATATACTTGTCCCGTGCGACGCGGGCTTCGATGCGTTCGATGATCTTCACGGTGGTTTCCACGCCTACGTCGGAGGTGATGAGCACCTCCTCCAGATCGTCGAGCACCTGTGTATCGATGGTCGATCGACCGGCAACGGCCCGCGCCAGTTTCGAGAAGAGGCCCGTTTTGGTCTTCTCCAGACCGGAGTTGAGTTCCGCCTGCTCCCGGTCAGCGGTTCGGGCAGCCGGCTGGGGAGAGGTATTTTCCTGCTTCGTCGTATTTTCGACCGCAGCCGGCCGGTGGTTTTCCGGAGAAGTCGGTTGAGATCGTTCCGCCGGAGTCGTCGGCTGTGTATTCTGTTTTTTCTTGAAAAGATCGAAGAATCCCATAAAATATTGTTATATTAGTAATGTTGCAAAAATACGAAAAGCCCAGAGAAAACGGGAACTTGTTGCCAGTTTTCCGAGAACATTTTAAGACTACGTCAAAGATAGTGAAAGATAAAAGCAATCGTGTGGGCTTGCACGCAAAGATTGCCGAATCGCTTCCTGTCTTCTGCAAAGATAGTACAACCAGCCGGCGGAGCCAAATTTTTTTGAGCGTTGCCGCGTTGGAGTATTTAGGCAAAGTTAGAGATACGGATAAATCGGGTGGTGCAAAGCGAATTTATTCCCGTTTTGTCGAGGCGAAGAACCGCAAGAGGAACGAAGGTACGAATGATTCCTCGATGATCGGTGCTGTTCTGCCGGGTTGCGGGTCGGTGAAAATACAAAGGGCATCCGTTGAGGATGCCCTTTGTATTAAGCGGAATCGAATTTTTAGGTTGTTTTCCGAATCCGGTCCGGCGGATGATTCTTTCCGGCCTTGCGATCCGAAAACATTCGTTTCGCCTAATGCATTGCATTTATTTCTTCTCGGCGAAAAAGTCTTTCACCTGGTCGTTGGCGATGATGCCCTCTTTGAAGATGTATGCACCGGTTTTGTCGGATTTCACCATTTTGATACATTTGGTGAACTGTTTGCCCGTACCGGTTTTCAGCGTTGCGACTACTTTCTTTGCCATATAGCACTAAAATTATTTGATTTCACGATGAATGGTCACCTTCTTCAGGAACGGGTTGTATTTCTTGCGCTCCAGACGGTCGGGGGTGTTTTTCTTGTTCTTGGTCGTGATGTAGCGGGACATTCCCGGAACACCGCTAGCTTTCTGTTCCGTGCATTCGAGAATCACCTGCACTCTGTTGCCTTTCTTTGCCATTTGTCACTTGAGTTTTAGTAAACCTTTTTGGGTGCGGCAGCTTCGCGGAGCGCTACTGCGAGGCCCTTCTTGTTGATTGTTTTGATTCCGGCGGCAGATACCTTGAGGGTGATCCAGCGGCCTTCCTCTTCAGACCAGAAGCGCTTGTTCTTCAGATTGGGGCTGAACTTGCGTTTGGTCTTGTGGTGCGAGTGGGAAACATTGTTGCCGATCACCGCTACCTTGCCTGTAATTTCGCAAACTTTCATTTTGGTTAAAATTTAATTGTAATCCCATTTCGGGGAGTGCAAATATACAATCTTTTGGCCAAATAACAAAACACCGGCCTGAAAAAGGGCCGGTGTCTCTGTTTTCGGGGGTCCTGACTTACCAGGGAATTGCGACAGGGTCTTTCTTGAAATTTTCGGTCGAAACACTGTTTCCGGGCGTTTCGGGATTCAGATATAGCGTACTGTTGAATGGCGTGACGAAGAGTTGTTGGCTGTCGGCATAGCAAATGAGCACGCCGATTCGGATCGTGCCTTCCGCTCGGTTGTACGTACCGTGCTGGTACTCTTCGCCGCCTTGGATGTTGAAGTCGTTGCCGACGCTCATTGCTCCGTATTCGTTGTGAACGATGCCGAGTTGGCACACTTCATTGACGACTTTTACATTGTTCGGGTCGGTCGCATCCATATAGAAATAATACGGACTGCCGGACAGATCGCTGTATATGCCGCTGGCCGCAAGTTCGGGGATCCGGGAGACGGAGAAGGCGTCGGTCAGACGGAAGAGGTCGCGATCGGCGAGTTTTTCGACTTTAAGGTTCGTAATATTGATCACGTTCGACAAGGAGGGGATGCTTTGGTTGAAGAAGAAGCCGCAAACGAACGTGGCTTCGGAGGAAACGGTGATCCATTCGGCAGAAGGATCGACGTACGGTTCGGTCGCAATTATTTCTTTCTTGAGCGTAGCTTTGCCTGCTGCGCTGGAGACCGAAATTAGCATAACGAATTCCGTTTCCGGCGGAAGCGAAATGTATTGGAGTGTATATCCTCCGTTGTTGGCCTGCTCTACCTGCTCTGCCGTCCATGCATTGCCGTACTTTGCGATCAACTCTTCGTCTATTCCCTCCCGGCTGAATACATTGTCGTAATCGCTTTTGAAGAAGAGTGCGGTAAGGATGCCGGATGCGTTGCTGGTGGTGGTAAGTACATCGATCGTAGTGCTGCCGGCCGAAGAGACGGTGACATTCACTTCGGGAGCCGGGCCTGTGGCGGCCGGAGTGTGAACGGGAACCGGGGCGGGGATTACGCCGACGGATTGGGTGCCGGAGAAATAGGCGGCCAAGACGAGGTAGTCGTTGTCTTCCTGTACGGGCTGCATCGAGTTTACGGCTCTTGCCTGGGTTGCAGTCTCTTCGTAACGGCCGTTGTCGTCGGTCGGAATGGTGGCGGAATAGGCCGCGAGGATTTCGGACGTGAGTTTTTGCGGATTGTCGAGGTAATATTCCTGTGCGATGAAATGATCCCACATCGCTTTGGTGACGAGCAGGGTCCGCAGGTCGGTCGAGGGATTACCTTCGATATTCCAGGTAACGGAGTTCGCCGCGATTTCTCCTAAAGTGACCGTAAGCGCTTTGTCCTTTTCGAACGCAATCGGTTCCATCGACTTGAGGGTCGCACGCTCGATCGAGACGGAGTTATGCGTTTGCCGGAGGCAGGTGTTGCCTTCGCTGTCGGTAAGCGTTACGGTGAATCCTTCCGTGTATTCGGCTGCCGGCAGCGCGAAGTAGAAATAGGTCGGAGAGTTCGCATCGAGTCGTACATTCTCCGTGCAGGTCATCGTGACGGAGGTGCTGACGAATTGTGCGGAACCTTCGCCGGGAGCGAAATCGAGGCTGCCGGAAGCCAGATCGCTTTTCGAGATTTCGAAGTGTCCGGCAATGGGTTCTCCCGCATTGCCCGACAGCATAACCGACGCGATCGACGCATCGCCGGTCACTCCTATGCGGAGTAATCCGCCGATATTTTTGAATTCCAGCGAGGTGGATGTGCTGTATGCCACCATCGGATTGCCTCCTGTCGTGTAAAACGAGTCGGGAGTATGGGGCACTTCGGGGCGGAAGTAGGCTTCGACGACCTCTCGCTCCGGGATATATCCGCCGTTGTCCGGAGAGTAGAGAGCCACGTACTCTTCGGCGGTGTCCACATTGGAGATCGTTGCGCGTGTCGGATCATTCGGATCGGGGATTACGGGCAAATTCGTGCCGTTGATTTGTACAATATCCTCTTCGCTCCAGTGGACGTAGGTTTCGCTGACGAGCGTCGTGCGGGTGCGGGGCGTCGAGAGAGTAAGGGTTACCTTGCTGTTTTGTTCGTCGTTTCCGGGATCGTCCGTTCTTCCCGGGTTTTCGGCCGGAGACTTGGTACAGGCCTGAAGAGCCAGGGCGAGGGTGCAAATCCCTGTGAGCAAATGTAAGAATCTTTTCATGGGTTTTGTTTTTTGATGGTTAGACTTGTCGGTTTTTCTTTTCGGGAATAACCGATGTATATCATGTGCTCGGATCATTTCGGGGCGGTGTGCGCCGGTCCGTATCGATCGGCTTTCCGGTGTCGTTCGATCGGCCTCGAAATCTGTTTGCCGGGAGGACTTTCGTTCGGGGCTTTTGACGGTCGGGAATACGGATGCTATTTTGTTGCAGCAAAGATGAAGGGAGCAGGCGTATATTGCTCTCTCATTTCGTTTATATCATTTCTCAAAAAGTATATTTGTCGAAAGATCCCGTTTTCAAGGCCGTTCCCGTGTTTCCGAAAATCGTGCGGATAGAGGGGCGGTGGGAATAACTGGGTGATTTTGTCGCTGACCGGGAGGAAGAATCTGTTCGGGAATAGCTTCGAATTTCGGTTTTGGAAGGCGAATGTTTGATATATAGCGGTATGAGGTGCCCGTAATTACGGTCGGAGAATTAACTCTTTTCGACGGGGTGTGTTCAATGATCCGCCTTTGAATTTCATCGGACGGTGCTAGTGATCGTATCGGGCTTTTGTTTCGCGATTTTCGGGGGCGTCCGGCCGGACAGCGTATCGGAAAGGGTTGGATGCGTTCCGGGAGGAACGGGGCTTGTTCCAGAGACGGGGATATGAAGACTTCCGGAACCTTTCAAGGCTCCGGAAGTCAGGGGGCTTTGGGAAGTGTCGAAACCGGGTTATTCTCCGGCGGCATCCCGTTCGATTTCGTCGCGCAGGAGCGCGAGTGCGAAGGCGCTCGCCCGGTCGATAACCTGTCCCCGGTCGGTGCCGCATTGTTTGAGCAGGGTCACGGTACGGTGCGGGCCGGCTACGGCCATCCAGACCGTGCCGACGGGTTTCTGTTCCGTACCGCCCGCAGGACCTGCGATGCCGGTGGTTGCGACGGCATAGTCGGCTCCGGTGATGCGGCGTGCTCCTTCGGCCATCTGCCGTGCGACCTCCTCGCTGACGGCGCCCCGGCTGGCGATCGTTTCGGGATCGACACCCAACAGGTTGTTTTTGGATTCGTTGCTGTAAGCCACCACTCCGCACAGGAAATAGGCCGAGGCTCCGGGCATTGCCGTGAAGCGGGCCGCGATGCTGCCGCCCGTGCAGCTCTCGGCCGTGGCGAGAGTCTGCCGACGCTGCGTCAGCAGGTTGTGGACGATCTCCTGCATGGTCGCCCGCTCGAATCCGAGGACGTAGCGGGGAATGATGCGTTGCAGGGCGGCGAATTGCCGGTCGATTTCGTGCGATACGCTCTCGCCTTCGACTTCGTAGGCCGACAGGCGCAGCCGCACCACGCCGGGTGCGGGCAGATATGCCAGGTGGAGGTACGGGGGCAGGGCATTTTCCCAGTCGGCGATCTTTTCGGCCAGCATCGATTCGGCCAGACCTGCCGTGATCAGCGTGCGGTGTACGATCTGCCGCAGGGAGAAACGGGCTTTCAGACAAGGCATTACCTCGTCGGTCATCAGGTGCTCCATTTCGAAGGGGACGCCCGGCAGCGAAACCACGACCTTGCCGTTCTGTTCGAACCACATGCCGGGGGCCGTGCCGTGGGCGTTGAAAAGCACGGTGCAGCACGCCGGGACGAGCGCCTGATCGCGGTTCAGGCGGTTGTATTCGATTCCGCGCGCTTCGAGCATGCGCCGCACGTGGTCGGCGACGGTTTGATCGCATACGAGCCGGGAGCCGAAGAGCTCGGCGAGGGTCTTTTTCGTGATGTCGTCCTTGGTGGGGCCGAGGCCGCCGGTCAGGATGACTACGTCGCTCTGGTTCATGGTCCGTTTTACGGCCTCGGTGATCTGCTCGCGCTGGTCGCCGACCGATGTGCGCTCCCAGACGACGATGCCCGCATTGTTCAGGTGACGGGCGATCGACGCCGAATTGGTATCCACGATCTGCCCGATCAGGATTTCGTCGCCGATCGTAAGAATAGATGCTTTCATGGTGGTAAGATTGAATTATTTTCCCGGCGCGGGCGAAGCGGAGGCTTCGGACGCTGCGTCGTCGATCAGGGCCCGGCAGATCTCCTTGACCAGGGAGGGCCCTTCGTAGATATATCCCGTGTATAGCTGGACGAGGCTCGCGCCGGCGGCGAGCATGGCTTTCACATCCCGGGCATTCATCAGGCCTCCGACGCCGATGATCGGATAGGCTCCGTGCGAACGTCGGTGGATGCGGCGCACTACCTCGATGGCCCGCTGCGTAAGGGGAGCTCCGCTCAATCGGCCGCTGCCGATTTCGTCGAGCGTCTCCTCATCGGTTTCGAGACCTTTGCGCGAGAAAGTACCGTTCACGGCCACGATGCCGTCCAGCGGCGTAGAAAGCATCAGGTCGGTCACTTCGTCGATAAGCGGGTCCGGCAGGTCGGGCGATATTTTCAGCAGGATCGGCCGGTACTGGTTCTGGCCGCGGCGAAAATCGAAGAGCGGCTGCAGAATATTCATCAGGTGGGCTTTGTTGTGCGATACGCTGCCGTCCGCACAGTTGTCGCAGCAGACGTTGATCGAAAAATAATCGACGTATTGGTAGAGGTTGCGGAACATTTTGAGGTAGTCGGCCGCGACCTGCGAAGGTTGTGTCAGCGTGTTTTTGCCGATGTTGCCTCCGATGATGAGCCGGTCGTGCCGGTGGCGGAGCTGGGCGATGGCCTTGTACAACCCCTTGTTGTTGAGGCCCGAACGGTTGATGATCGCCCGGTCTGCGGGCAGCCGGAAGATGCGGGGTCGGGGATTGCCGGCCTGGGGTTGGGGCGTGACCGTACCGATCTCGACGAATCCGAAGCCCAGGGCCGAAAGTTCGCGGAACGCTTCTCCGTTGCGGTCGAAACCCGCCGCCAGACCGATCGGGTTGGGAAACCGAAGTCCGAATACCTCCCGTTCGAGCGAAGGGTGCTCGGTGCGGTAGATGGCACGCAGCAGCGCCCGTCCGCCCGGGATTTTCCCGATCATGCGCAACAGGAACAGGACCGTGCTGTGAGCGCGTTCGATGTTCATGGCGAACAGGATGGGTTTGATCAGTTTACGATACATAATGGGCGGTGCGGTCGATTTCGGCCGCAAAGTTAAGAAAAAAGCATCTAAATTGTTAAAAATATTCTTCCCGGTAGCGGTATTCGTTGCGTATCGTTTCGAATTTTTCGGGGTTCTCTTTCAGCCGCCTGCTTTCGGCGGCGATGTCGAAGCGGTCGTCTATCGTGTCGCAAAGCTCCTGCCAGGAGATCGCCCGGGGACGGGACGGAGCGATGTTTGACGGATACCACTCCCCGAGCGGCAGTCCGAAGTACCGGCTGATCGTCCGGACGGACAGGGCCGTTGCATTGGCCTTGCCCTGGGCGGAATAACCGGCGATATGAGGGGTGGCGAGCAATGCGTTCCGCAGCAGTGGCGGGTCGAGGTCGGGTTCGTGTTCCCAGACGTCGAGTACGTATTGCAAACCGCTTTCGCGAAGCGCCTGCCCATCGACCACCTCGCCGCGCGAAGTGTTGATAAGGATGCTGCCGGGCTTCATTCGCTCGAAGAGCTTCGCCCCGGCCATGTGCCGGGTCGTATCGTCCAGCGGAGTGTGGAAGGTGAGGATGTCGGCCTGGCACGCCACCTCTTCGAGCGGCAGGAATCCGCCGTGCTCGCGCTCTTCGCGGGGGGGATCGCATGCCACGACGCGGAATCCCCACGTCCGGGCGTAGGCCTCGACGAGCGACCCGACGTGTCCTACACCGACGATTCCGAGGGTTTTGTCCGTAGGTTCCCAGGCCTGTACTCGTGAGAGGCGGACCAGTGCTGCGGCGACGTATTGCAGTACGCCCCGTGCATTGCATCCTGCGGCGGTCGCTACTTCGATGCCGTGTCGCCGACAATATTCCGTGTCGATGTGGTCGAAGCCGATGGTCGCCGTTGCGATCAGTTTGACGGACGATCCTTCGAGTAGGGCGGCGTCGCACCGGGTGCGGGTACGGACGATCAGGGCGTCGGCATCCCGGACATCGGCCGTTGCGATGGTTTTCCCGGGGAGGTATTCCACCCGGGCATAAGGTTCGAGTACTCCTTTCAAAAAAGGTATGGCATTGTCGGCGACGATTTTCACGACGGTATTCGAATTGGTTAATTGCGGAGCAAAGATAGTGCAGGGCGAGGGCGGCGCCAAATTTATTTGAGCTCCTTTTTACGGGAACCGTGCGCCGGTGCATACGGCTCCCGCTTCGGGCGTCGTCCGGGTCGGCCGGTCGGCACCCCGTTAAAAACGGGGTTTATCGGTGATAACGATGGCGGAAAATCAAAAATTTACTATCTTTGTAATTCTTACAAGGAAAGACTATGGATCTGAAAACATTCAATCCCAACGGGGTGGGGGTGGACAACGGCGCTTATTACGGTTTGCCGTTCACGCCCGAGGAGGCTGCGCTGGTGCTTGTTTCCGCACCCTGGGACGTGACCGTATCCTACGGTGCCGGAACGGCTTTGGCGCCGGATGCCCTGATCGAAGCCTCCACACAGCTCGATCTTTACGATGCTTCGGCGCCGGGAGCCTGGCTCGGAGGCATCGCTACGGCCGACATCGACTATTCGCTGCAGGAGGAGTCCCGCAAGCTGCGGGCCGATGCCGAACGGGTGATCGAACATCTCGAAGAGGGCGGAGCGCCGGACGACGAACGTATCGAGCGCCGTCTGCGCCGTATCAACGAAGGCTGTGCAGCCATGAACGACAATATTTACCGTCAGGCCCGCCAGTGGCTCTCGCAAGGTAAGGTCGTAGGGCTGGTCGGAGGCGACCATTCGACGCCGTACGGCTTGATCCGTGCCGTTGCCGAAAAGGAAAGTTCGCTGGGAATTCTCCATATCGATGCTCATTGCGATCTGCGTGAGGCGTACGAGGGATTCGAATTTTCGCACGCTTCGATCATGTTCAACGTACTGCGCGACCTGCCGCAGGTACGCAAGCTCGTGCAGGTCGGCGTGCGGGATTATTGCGATGCCGAGGCCGAAAGAGCCGCTTCGGACGGGCGGATCTCGATGTTCGATTCGCGCTCGCTCGCTCGCGCCGGATTCGCGGGAACGACCTGGGCCGAAAGCTGCCGCCGCATCGTGGACGAGCTGCCCGAGGTGGTCTATATCAGTTTCGACATCGACGGACTCACCATCGAACATTGTCCTCATACGGGCACTCCCGTTCCGGGCGGCATCACTTTTGAACAGGTGGTTTACCTGATGGAGTGCGTGGCCGATTCGGGCCGCCGCATCGCCGGGTTCGACCTGGTGGAGGTCGTTCCCTGCCCGGAAGATAAGATCGACGCGGTCGTAGGAGCCCGCGTGCTCTACAAATTGTGCGGCCTGGCCTTGCGGACTTCGTCGGCAGGAAGAGGTTGATTCCGACAGGGCGTGAATTCTGCCGGGGAAGACGGTTTATTTTGGATTACGAATATAAATATGAATAGACAATGAGGCTTTTTTCCATGTACCGCTGGGTCCGGCAACATTATCAGTTTCAGTTGCGGGGGCGTCGTTTTCTGGAGGCTCCCTGGTCGGGCGGACTGGTGTTGCTCTTCAGTGTCGCCGTTGCGATGCTGCTGGCCAATCTTCCCTGGACGGCGGAGTATTACCAGCGGGTGCTCAACATCGACATCGCTTTGGTGGTGCGTGGTCCCGGCAGTCTGATCGACTGGATGTTTCCCAGGGGCCTGACCCTCCAGACCTTCGTCAATGACGGGTTGATGGTGGTGTTCTTCTTTTTGATCGGTCTCGAGATCAAACGCGAAATCGTCATCGGACAGCTCTCTTCCGTCAGGAAGGCGATTCTGCCCGTGTTGGCGGCTTTGGGCGGTATGGTGGTGCCTGCATTGATCTATTTTTCGTTCAACGCGGGAACCGTCGCGGCACCCGGCTGGGGAATCCCTACGGCGACGGACATTGCTTTCGCCATCGGCATCCTTTCGATATTCAGCGATCGGGTGCCTATTTCGCTCAAAATTTTCCTGACGGCCCTGGCCGTGGCGGACGACTTGGGGGCGATTCTGGTGATCGCGCTGTTTTACGGCGAGGAGGTCAATCTGTTGCTGCTTGCGATTGCGATCCTGATCCTCGTAGGCATCTATTTCCTGAATAAAGTGGGCGAAACCCGCATTATGTTCTATCTGGTACCGGCTTTCGTCGTCTGGGCCCTGTTTTATTATTCGGGAATCCATTCCACGCTGTCGGGCGTGGTGATCGCCATGTTCATCCCGATGAAACCCCGTTATAGCAAGGAGTATTTCGCGCGGAAGATGAGCGGTTTGTCCGATGCGCTGCTGAAAGCCGAGTGCCGGGCCGACGATTTTCCGAACGAGGAGCACAGGTACTACCTGCGGATGATGTCCTCGCTGGCGACCGATTCGGTAGGGATGAGCTTCCGTCTCGAACATCTGCTGGCTCCGTACGTAACATTTTTGATTATGCCTATTTTCGCATTCGCCAATGCGGGTGTCTCGATCGATTCGCTGGAGTACTTCCGAATCTTCCACGTTACGCCGCAGGCCGGTGCGGTCGGCACGGGCATCTTCTTCGGATTGCTCGTGGGCAAGCCGCTCGGTATTTTCCTGGCCAGTTGGCTCGCCGTGAAGACGAAGCTGGCCGAAATGCCCGAGGGAGCCGGCTGGAAGATGCTTTTCGCGGTGGCTTGCCTGGGCGGTATCGGGTTCACCATGTCGATTTTCGTCGATACGCTGGCCTTTGCCGATGCCGAGATCGTCAGCCGGGGCAAGATCGCCATTCTGATGGGATCGTTCGCGTCGGCCGTATTGGGTACGGTGCTGATTTTCCTCTTTTCCAAAAAAAAGACACGTATATGAAGAAATATCGGTTGATCGCCGCAGCGGGACTGTTCCTGCTGGGTGCCTGTTCCCGGGGAACGGGGAGCATGGAGTTGCGTAACGAAACGGATTCGGTCGCTTATGTGATCGGTCTGAATGTGGGATATAATTTGCAGCGGATGGATTCGACCCTCAACGTCGAAGCCGTGTGCCAGGCCGTGCGGGACGTATATGCCCGGACGGCCCGGATGACGCCCGACGAGGCCCGTGCGGTTTATCTGCGTTACGTGAATGTTTCGCAGCCCGAACAGATTCGGGCCTATGAAGAACAGTTTCTGGAGGATTTCCGCAAGAGCAATCGCTCCTATGCCAAGACCGATACGGGGCTGACGTACGAGGTGCTGGAGATCGGTGATGAGTCCAAGACGCCCCGAAGCGACCGGGATACGGTGGCGATCCGTTTTGTGGCCAAGACGGTCGATGGAAAGGTCGTCGAGTCTTCGTACGAACGAGGAGACACCACGCGCACGGCCGTGGGCGATCTGATGCCCGGGTTGCGGCAGAGCGTGCGGCTCGTCGGGGAAGGCGGTCGAATGAATGTATGGATACCCTCCCGCCTGGCTTACGGGGCCGAAGGCGACAAGAAATTGGGCGTGGTCCCGAACGCGACGTTGTTCTACGAGATCGAACTCGTCGATGTCCGCTGACTTCTTTTTCAAGAGGGGGCTGAAAAATAAAATCGGCTGCCCGTAAAATATTTTATATATTTGTGCAGTTATCGAAACGGAAATAACAATTTAATACATAATTATATCAACAAGATGAAAAGAACATTGTGTTTCATGGCACTGTTAGCTGGTGCCGTAATTTTCGCCTCGTGCAGCCGCAGCAACGGTTCGATCACGATGGGCAGCAAGTCGCAGTTCGACTCTTTGTCGTACGCTTTGGGTAATAACGTCGGAGCGGGACTCAACCGGATGATGTCGGATATTCCCTTCGATTTCGACGCGATGACCGAAGGTGTGACCGAAGGTGCCCTCGGAACGGCAAAAATGACGCATCCAGAGGCACTCGATACATTGCGCACGTTCTTTATGGTTACGCGTCCGGAACGCGCTCAGGCTATTGCCAAGAAGAACGCGATGACTCCCGATTCGCTGAAGACACCCGAAGAGTCGTTGGCCGATCCCGCGATGTTCGAGAGCGAGGAGGAGCGTCGGTTCATTTCGTATGCTTTCGGTATCGATCTGGGTAACAATATGCTGGGAGCAGACCTTCCGATTCAGTTGGTTTGGTTCGGTCAGGGTTTGAAAGACATTACCGGCAACGGTGAAGAAGCCCGCATGACCGAGCAGGAAGCAGTCAAATTCTTGCGGAACTGGTATTCGGTGGTTCGTCCTGCCGAGAACAAGAAAGCCAATGAAGAGTGGATCGCTTCGATCGAGAAGAAATCCGGCGTTCAGAAAACCGAATCGGGATTACTTTATAAGATCGAAAAGAAGGGCGATGAGACCCTGATGCCGACGGACTCCCGCGACCGGGTAAAAGTTTATTATACGGGAACCAATTATAAGGGGCAGGTTTTCGACAGCTCCTATTTCGAGAACAAGCCCGAAGAGATGAAGGAGTACCTCAAGCAGATAGATCCGGAAGGTTATGACAAGGACGAAGCTGTCGAGTTCGAATTGGGACAGGTGATTCCCGGCTGGACCGAAGGTTTGAAACTGATCGGCAAAGGCGGTAAGATAACGCTTTGGATTCCTGCGGAACTGGCTTATGGTCGGCAGGCGCGCGGTAAGTATATCTTGCCTAATTCGGCTCTTAAATTCGAGGTAGAGTTGGAGGATGTGATTCCTTTCGTTGAGGAAACGACCCCGGCAACAACGGATGAAGCTGCGGCTGCGACGACTCAGGCAGCGAACTCTGCTCTTCCGGTGAAGAAGTAGTCGCCTCCCGGGGACCGAAAAATAGCCGACCTTTGTAGGGTCGGCTATTTTGTTGTTTTAGAGAGCGGATGGCTTCTGCCTTCGTGCGTGAAAAATTAAAAGGGCAGGTCGTCTACTTCTGCTGCGGGAGTACTGTACGATGGCTCTTCGAGCGGGGCCGCGTCGGGCATCGGCGGGATCCCGGCGTTTTGAGCGGTTTCTTTGGGTTGCAGGCGCCATGCCCGCACATCGGTATACCAGCGGCCGTTATATTCGCGGGATTCGACGTTTACCGAAACCGTATAGGTAGCCCCTTCGCGGAGTTTGGCCACGTCGCTCGGCTTGTTGAAGAACGTGACGCAGATTTTGCGTGAAAATTCCGAGGGCAGCTCGAAAACCACGTCCTGACGCTGCCATTCTCCCCGGGCGGACGTACCTTGTGTCAGGGGCAGGATTTTATATACGACACCTTCGAATTCCATAAAAACAGTAATTTTAGTAGATTACAAAAGTAATGTTTGTGCCGCAAACCCCCAAATTTTTTCCGTAAAAGTTCTTTTGTCCTGTTTCGGGCCGGACCGGATGATTGGTCGTGTACCATCTTGCGTATGCTGCCGATTCCGGTCGGCAGCTTCGGGACGGATAAAGCGGATGTCCCCTGCGCTTTTTGACGACGGTCGGAGTGTGCGGCATCCGGCGAATGCGGACCGGTGAGAATCGGGCGCCGAAGGAGAATAAAAAAGGATTCGCCCCAGGCGAATCCTTTTTTATTTTGAAGCGTCAAACGGTCCTTCGAACTATTTGGCGGCTTTCTTATCGTAGCGTTTTGCGTAACGGCTCATAAACTTATCGACGCGACCAGCGGTATCCACCAACTTCATCTTACCGGTGTAGAACGGGTGAGAGGTGTTGGAAATTTCCATCTTATACACGGGATAGGTTTCGCCGTTCACTTCGATGGTTTCTTTTGTCGAAACGGCGGACCTGCACAAAAACACGTGGTCATTCGACATGTCTTTGAATGCCACTAAACGATAATTTTCGGGATGAATACCTTTTTTCATTTCGTTTGTTTTGTTTGTAATTAGATGCTTAAGCGGAGCAAAGGTAGTAAATTTTTTCCAGTTAGCTAATTTTCCGAAGAAAAATCTTGCGATCGGGTCGGTTAGTTGTTGCGGAAAATTCCGGTGCGGCTGTTTTTCTTGCGATGCAGGGGCGTAAAACAGGGAATCGATTTGAGCGAAACGGGTTTGTGCTGGCGTCTCGAAATGAAAAAATGGGTTTTTATTTTGTGAATCCGGTCGAAATTCCTATTTTTGTGTCCGTATTCGGATTTTCCCGGATGCAAAAGGACCCATAGCTCAGTCGGTTAGAGCAGCGGACTCATAATCCGAAGGTCGTGGGATCATGCCCCTCTGGGTCCACTTGAAAGTCAGGGAGTTGCACAGTTTGTGCGACTCCTTTTTGTTTTTTCTTTGCGGTTTTATGCAAGTGTAGGCTGGCCGTGCGAGCCATGAGTGCAACAGTTGAAGTCGTTGTTTTACAGGCTTGAAGTATTCAAACGGTAAATTCGCATTGATGTTACGCGCTGCGTAGGGCTAAAAGCAGGTGTTCGAACGTTGGGATTCCGGGAAGCCCTGTCTGTTAGTATTTTGAGAAGAATCTACCGCCTGTATGGATTACCCCGATAGAGTCGCTATTTCAAATTGATTGGGTAACTTTTTGCACAAAATCATAATTTTACGTATTTTTCGAAAAATAAACCATAAAAATCCATAGAAACGATGCGAGCAAAATACCTGGGGCTGGATCTTCCGAGTCCGATCATTGTCAGCAGTTCTCCCTATACCTCCAATGTCAAGAGCGTCGAGCAGTGCGCTGCGAGCGGTGCCGGTGCCGTAGTGCTCAAATCCATATTCGAGGAGCAGATCCTGCACCATGCGGCTGCGCTGGACACCGTATCCGATTCGGCTTACGGCGATGCGGAGGTTTATTTGCAGCGTTATCTGGGCGAGGATTACAAGGCCGGATTTCTCCGGTTGGTGCAGGAGGCGCGGTCGAAGACGGAGCTTCCGGTAATCGCCAGCATCAATTGCGTGGTCGATAAAGGCGATTGGATCGAATACGCTACGGCGATGGCCGATGCCGGTGCTTCCGCGTTGGAGCTTAATATTTTCATCCAATCTACGGACATTCATGCCCAGGCTCGCGAACTGGAGTTGAACTATGCGGAGATCGTCGGTCGGGTGGCCGGTGCGGTGAAGATTCCCGTTTCGGTGAAACTGCCCATGCGCCTGACCAATGTCTTCGCCTTGTCGAGCGCTTTGCTCGGTCACGGGGCCCGGGGCGTAGTCTTTTTCAACCGTTTCTTCGAGCCGGACGTGGATGTCGAGCGGATGACTTTCGTAGAGAGTTCGCCTTACAGCGAGCCGACGGAATTGCGCAACGTCCTGCGTATGGTGGCGATCTGTTCGGCCGTGTTGCCGCAGTTGGACCTTTCTGTTTCGACGGGCGTGCACGATGGCGAGGCTGCGGTCAAAGCGCTTTTGTGCGGAGCCGAGGCAGTGCAGGTCTGCACGGCGATCCACCAGAAGGGATTCGAAGTCATTGCCGAAATGAACGAGTACATCGACCGTTGGTCCGAGCGGCAGGGTTTCGGTTCGCTCGATGAGTTCCGGGGGCGTCTGAATTTCAAGAACGACACTTCGGCCATGTTCCAGCGCGTACAGTATATGAAGTATTTCCCGTCGGAGGCGAAATAGTATTTGCCGGAATAGTTTCGGTTTTTGATAAAGAGTGGGCCGTCCAGTTGTCGGACGGCCCACTCTTTTGGATATGTGTTTTTGGGGTTAATATTCGATCTTGTCGAGAATCCCTTGCAGGTAAGCGATCGCCACGCCGTAGTTGGTCATCGGGACGTGCTGGGCGCGGGCCTGGGCGACGCGGCTCAATACGTGGCGCCGGTTGAACATACAGGCGCCGCAGTGGATTACCAGGTCGTAGGGCGTGAGGTCGGCGGGAAAGTCCGTGCCGGCAACCACATCGACCCGCAGTGCGGGTCCGATCCGTTTGCGGAGCATCGCCGGAATTTTGACCCGGCCGATGTCTTCGCCCACCGGAGCGTGCGTGCAGGCTTCGGCGATCAGCACGCGGGAGTCTTCGCGGAGCTGCCCGATGGCTGCCGCGCTCTCCACGAAGTAGTCGATGTCGCCCTTGTAACGGGCGAAGAGCACCGAGAACGAAGTTAGCAGGCTTGCGGCGGGCTTCTGCGCATAGACAGTCGAGAAAACCTGCGAGTCGGTGATAATCAGTTTCGGCGGTGCGGCCAGCGACGAGAGCGTGCCTTCGATCTGGTCGGTGGTACAGCAGACCACGCGGCACTTCTTATCGAGCAGCTCGCGGATCGTCTGGACTTGCGGCAGGATGAGGCGTCCCTTGGGGGCCTGGATATCCTGCGGCATAACGAGCATCACCACGTCGCCTGTCG
>OGDF01003234.1_pt1 | contig 20341 bp, 16 predicted proteins | sample 1570141 | NCBI WGS metagenome assembly OGDF01 (sample SAMEA4370581, study PRJEB24528) | human gut metagenome | reverse complement strand
TCCTTTAAATTCCCAACAAAGAATTTCTGTCTTATATTCTGTTGGAATAATTGCTAATCCTTCTGATTTTATCTCTAAATTTTTATTCAATGTTTTCTTAGCATCTTCTTTTGAAACTTTTACTTCTGGTATATTTCTTTCTGTATGTGAATTTAAATATCCTTGTGTCTCTATTCCTAAAATATCTCCGTTATCTAATGCTACTTTTAATTTTATTAGGTCAGGATACATTGTTACATCATTTTGTACATATGCATAATTTATTGTCATAACTCCCTCTTCTTTTAAATAATACGTTCTCTTCATATTGGTATATCCTTTTGAGTTTAAGAAATCCAAACCAATTTTATTTGCTGTTTCATCATCTATATTTTCTACTTCTACATCTCTGTTAAAATTACTAAATAAGATATGTCCACCTTTTTTAGTTATAGATATAGTAAGTTCGTTAGAATCATCCTGATTATTTAATTTTACATTAAAATCATAAGTTGGAATATCCGCATTTTCTGCCAATCCATTAGAACTAATTTCTTTAATTTGATCTCTGCCAACAAAGTCCATAGCAATATTCTTAGCTTTTTCTTCATCTATATCTTCACCGGTAAGACCTACTTTCTCTGCTTTTGTAATATGTTCAGAAAAAGCACCATCATAAATCAACCCTGCATATTCGTGAAATTCTTGTTCTATATTTCCAAAACTATCTTTAGAAATGTTGCTAACTTGTTGTGCAAATACACTGCTTCCCTTTTTAGTAAGTTCTCCCCACTTCACTCTTCCATTATTTATATCATTTGATAATTGATTTAATACATTTTCTAAATTAACGCTGTACTCATGTAATTCTTTTAAATTATCTAAATCTTCTTGACTTAGAGATTCATTATTTATGTTCTTTCTTGATAGTGAGTAACTATAATCACTTACCTGATTTAAAAATTTTGATGTGTTTTCTAGTTCGTTACTACTTATTGGTAATTGTGATAAATAAGTTTGAGCTAAATTTGCTTCTTTCCAAACTCTAGTTAAAGTTTCTGCTCCGTGTTCTGGTGTTGTAGAAATCAATGATTTACCCAAATAGTTTTCTACATTTTGTACATAATCTACTAATTCATAAAAAGCTTGATTATATGAATTTTCTGATGCTTGTCTATATTCTGTTTGTTTCTTATAAATTACCATTGCAAGAATTGCTATTATTGCAATTAAAGTAACGATAATTGTTAACATATGTCTATCTTTTAATCTGTTTTTCCAGTCTATAACTTTTTCTTTTAAACCCATTTTATATCCTCCTATTTACAAAATCTATGTTTTCCAATTTGTTTTATAAGTGGTCTTGACCATATCCATTTATTTGTTGCTGTATCTGGATTAAAATAATATATCGCTCCACCTGTTGGGTCCCAACCATTTAATGCGTCTCGTGCAGCTTTATATACAGTAGAATTTTCTGCAATAGGAACATTTATCTGTCCATCTGCTACTGCTGTAAAAGCTCCTGGCTCATAAATAACTCCTGCTATAGTATTTGGAAAACTTGAACTTCTAACTCTATTTAAAATAACAGCTCCAACTGCAACTTGTCCTTCGTATGGTTCTCCCCTTGCTTCGCCATTAATTGCTCTTGCCATTAATTGTAAATCCGATGTTGAACTGCTAGAAGCTGCATAAACATTACTAGAATTATCTTTCGCTATAATATTTATTAAAACTATGAGTAATAAAACTGTTAGCATTAGAAATAATATTTTATAATACCTTTTCAATTTACTTCCTCCAATCTCTCATCTTCTCCAAATTTTTCTTTAAAATATTTTGTGTAAAAATTCCAAATTTATTCAAGTTTTTCTATTATTTTTTAATAGTTTGTGATAGAATTTTTTTGGAATTAAATTTTATAGGAGAAAAAAATGAAAAAGGTTTTAATTTTTTATGCATCGTATGGTGGAGGGCATTTATCCGCCGCAAATGCAATTAATGAATATATTAAAAATAATTATCCAGATGTAGAAACAGAAATAATTGACTGCATGAAATATGTTAATAAACGTTTAGAAAAGCTAACTACTGCTGCATATAAGGAAATGGCAAAAAAAGCTCCTTGGGCATGGGGAACAATTTACTACACTTCACAACATGGGCTTGTTGCAGAATTATCTAGTACTTCTAATAAAATATTAGCTAGAAAGTTAAATACATTATTGCAAGAATATATGCCAGATTTAATAATTTCTACACATCCTTTTGCAAGCCAAATGTGTAGTTATTTAAAAAAACATAATAAAATAAATTGTAAGATAGCATCAATCATGACCGATTTTGCTCCACATGACCAATGGTTAGTAGGTAAAAAATGTATTGATTATTTCTTTGTTGCACATAATAAAATGAAAGAAGATTTAATAAAGAAAAAAGTACCAGCAGAAAAAATATTTGCAACAGGAATACCTTTATCTAATAAATTTTTATTAAATTTTGATAGGACAGAAATTTTAAAGCAATTTGGATTAAAAGAAAATAAGAAAACCATCCTATTCTTTGGTGGTGGTGAATTTGGGCTTGGAAAAACCAAGACATTAAAAGTTTTAAGTTCACTACTAAATGATTTTGATAATATTCAAATTGTAGCAATCTCTGGAAAAAATGTAAAAATGAAAAACAAATTCCAAGAACTTGCTGACAATTCTAGTATGTCAGAAGACATAAAAATAATGGAATACACCAATAATGTTCCAGAGCTTATGAGCGTTTCAGATTTAGTAGTAACTAAACCTGGTGGGCTTACTACATCAGAAAGCTTAGCTTCTGGACTCCCTATTATTGTTATTAACCCAATTCCTGGTCAAGAATTTCAAAATGCAGAATTTCTTGAAGAAAAAGGAGTTGGAATATGGATAAAATCTAGTACGAATATTAATGAAACTCTACATTCGTTACTTAATAATCCAGAAAAGTTCAAACAGATGAAAGTTAATGCAAAATTACTTGCAAAGAAATATTCAACTAGAGATATTTGTAAAATACTTTTAGAAAAATAATTTAACATCCAACTACAAACTTATTTTGTTTGCAGCTACATAGTTATTTAGGAGGAGGAAATTAACATGTCACAAAAGATTGAAGAATTTGATATAAAAAAAGAATATGGAGATATAGCACTAACTAATAAAAATGACTTTATAAATAAATATAAGGTAAACATGGCTGGATTAACAGCTTCACAAGTAGCTGAAAATCAAAAAAAATATGGCACAAATCAAATAAGTGGTGCTAAACCTAAACGTTGGTATCATTACTTTTTTGAAAGCTTATTTAGTCCATTTAACGCAATACTTTTAGGTATAGCATTAGTTTTAATTTATACAGATATTATTTTACCTGCTATTCCAAACCCTGCCAATATAATAGTTATTATTTGTTTGGTTCTTATTAGTACTTTTCTTGAATTTTTTGAGGAATATCGTTCTAACAAAGCAGCAGAAAAATTAAAAGAAATGGTAGAAACAAAAGGTTCTGTAATAAGGAATGGCAAAAAGGAAAAAATTCCTTTTAAAGACTTTACTGTAGGTGATATTGTTTCACTATCTGCTGGGGATTTAGTTCCTGCAGATTTAAGAATACTAGAAGCCAAAGACTTATTTGTTGGACAATCATCTATTACTGGTGAATCTGACTCTATAAAAAAAGTTCCAGACTCTGAACTAAAGTCAATTGATGAATTAGAAAGCATAACTGATTTAGACAATATATGTTTTATGGGAACAAATGTTGTGAGTGGTTCTGCCAAATGCGTTGTGGTAAAAGTTGCAGATGATACTTATTTTGGTAGAGTTGCACATACAATTACATCTGGAAAACCAAAGACAGAATTCCAAAAAGGAATTGAAAATATAAGTAAATTATTAACTAAATTCATGCTTTTCATGATTCCACTCACATTTATCGTTAATGCTTGGAAACATGATTTATTAGTAGCTTTTACTTTTTCTGTTGCAATAGCAATAGGAATTACACCTTTACTACTCCCTGTAATTCTTTCTTCTTGTTTATCTAAAGGTGCTGTAAGAATGTCTAAAAAGAAAACTATTGTAAAAAAACTAGATTCTGTTGAAAGTTTTGGTTCTATGAATGTCTTTTGTACAGATAAAACAGGAACTTTAACAGAAGATAAAATAGTTCTAGAAAAATACTTAGATATCCATGGGGATGAAGATATTGGAGTATTAGAAGATGCATTTTTAAACTCTTATCATCAAACCGGCTTAGATGGAAATATAGATAAAGCAGTTATTTCGCGTGCATTAGAAAATGGCTTAGACCATTTAAAAGATGACTATGCAGTTGTTGATGAGATTCCATTTGATTTCACTAGAAGAATGCTATCTGTTATAGTTACAGATAAATCAAGTCATTTAAAAATGATTACAAAAGGTGCTGTAGAAGAAATTTTAAATATTTGCACAAAAGTATCTTATAAAGACGAAATTTCTAATATTACACCAGAAATAAAAAAGAACATAAAAAAAATATCTACAGATTTAAATAAAGATGGTTTAAGAGTTATTGCTGTTTGTGAAAAAGATGTTACTGGTAAAGCTAATTTTAGTGTAAGTGATGAATCTAACATGATTCTTACAGGATTTATTGGCTTTTTAGATCCTCCTAAAGAATCTGCTGCTGCAGCTATTAAACGTATGAACGAAGCTGGCATTAGAGTTATAGTTCTTACAGGGGATAATGCAGAAGTTACTAACTGTATATGTAAAAAAGTTGGTATAAAAACAAGCAAAATTGTTCTTGGAAGCGATATTGACAAATTGCCTGATAATGGTGTAATTAGACTTTTAAAAAGAAAACACAATGTTTTTGCAAAATTATCACCTATTCAAAAAGCAAGAATTATTCGTTTATTAAAAACAAGTGGTAATGTTGTAGGATATATGGGTGATGGCATTAATGATACACCTTCTCTTACTAATTCTGATGTTGGTGTTTCTGTAGATACAGCTGTTGATATTGCAAAAGAAACTGCTGATATTATTCTACTTGAAAAAGACTTAAATGTTTTATTAGATGGTGTTACAGAAGGAAGGAAAACGTTTTCCAACTTATTAAAATATATTAAACTTGCTGTAAGCTTTAACTTTGGTGAAGTTATATCTGTATTAATTGCAAGTGTTTTATTACCATTCTTCCCTATAACACCAATACAATTACTTGTACAAAGTCTTTTATATGACATTGGACAATTGACATTACCTTTTGATAATGTTGACTCAGATGCTTTAAAGAAACCTAGAAAATGGAGTATGCAAGCAATTAAAAGATTTATGATTGCAATGGGTCCTTTGAGTTCATGTTTTGATTTAATTGTATTTGCTATGTTATGGTTTGTATTTAAATTAGGACCTAATGATGCAGCATTATTCCAAACTATATGGTTCTCTTATGGTATAATATCTAATTTATTTGGATTGCATATTATTAGAACTTCTAAAGTTCCATTTATACAAAGTAATGCAGCAAAACCAGTATATATGTCATCTATAATAGTATCATTACTTGCAATCTTAGTTCCATTTACTCCATTAGGAGCTGCAATTGGATTGGTTGCAATTCCATTAAGATATATGGCATTAATATTCCTAACACCAGTTGTTTATTGTATAATTGCTCAATTTGCAAAACACAGATATATTAAAAAATATGGTGAATGGTTATAATTGGTATTTTGGAACAGAGATTTTGGGACGTTCCTTTTTTCCCTATCAAAAATATAATACGCAAATAAGAAAAAAAGAAGGAAATATGAAAAGTACACATATTTCCTTCCTTTTTTTATATCAATTCTTAATCTTAAAGCTCATTTTACTTTATATCTCTATTCTTTCTTTCCCCACAGTTTTCTCAAACTCTTTTAATATGTCATCTGTTAAATATATTCCTCCACAAGGTTTTAAGTCTCCATCTTCCATTATTTGAACTGGCATATTATTTCTCTCTCCATGGAAAAATCTTATAAGACCTCTTAATTTATCTTTTTGTGGTTCATCCATTCCATTTATATCAATTGTAAGAATTTTTTGTTTGTTGTCCCCGAATGGCTTTATGGTTCTTGCAACAATCTTAGGCTCATCATCTTCCCTAATGCTTAATCTACCTTCTACCATAACAATACTTTCTTCTACTAAGTATTTAGAAGATTCTTGATAGCAATTTTCAAATACTATAATTTCTACTGTACCATATAAATCTTCGACTGTTACGAATGCCATTATAGTATTATTCTTTGTGTATTTTTTCTTTACACTTGTAATAATTCCAGCATATTTTACAAATTGACCATCTTTGAATTCATTTTTTCTTGCTATAAATTCTCCCTCATCTAACACAGTAGATTGTAGATTTGCAAATTCTTTAAGCTTCATCGAATTAATATTAGTTTCATTTTCTATTTGAGCTCTTAATTTTTCTAATGGATGACCAGAAATATATATTCCAAGCATCTCTTTCTCCATAGAAAGCAAATCTTTCTCTGAAAATTCTTTTTGCTCATTAAATGTATATTTAAGCTCATTTACATTATCTTCTGGTGCAGCCAAATCAAACATTGTAACTTGACCTGCAAAGCTTTTTCTATTTGTATCTTGAATTGTATCTAATATATTTTCAAATGATGCAAGTAAAGTTGCTCTTGTTTGCTCAAATTGATCAAAGGCTCCTGCTCTAATTAAACTTTCTATACACTTCTTGTTCACTGCTTCGTTTTTCATTCTCTCACAAAAATCTGTAAAGCTCTCGTAAGCACCATTTTCTTCTCTTTCTTTTACTATTGCATTTACTGCTGCAATTCCAACATTTTTAACACTACCCAAACCAAATCTTATTTTTCCATTATCAACTGTAAATTTAGTAAAACTTTTATTAATATCTGGTTTTAAAATATCTATTTTTAATCTCTTACATTCATCAATATACATAGGAATTTTATCTAGATTTCCTAAAAAGCTATTTAAGGTAGCAGCCATAAATTCTTCTGGATAATATGCCTTTAAATATGCTGTTCTATATGATACAACTGCATATGCAGCAGCATGGCTCTTATTAAATGCATATTTTGCAAACTCTGCCATCTCGTCGAATATTTTGTTTGCAGACGCTTCATCTATACCATTTCTAATGCATCCTTTAATTACTACATTTCCATTTTCGTCTGTTTGACCATGTATAAAGTATTCTCTTTCTTTTGCCATTACATCTAGCTTTTTCTTACCCATAGCACGTCTAACTAAATCAGCTCTTCCTAATGAGTAACCTGCTAAGTCACGAACTATTTGCATAACTTGTTCTTGGTAAACCATACAGCCATATGTAACTTTAAGAATTGGTATTAATGATGGATGTGTATATTCTGCATGTTCTGGATCTTTTTTATTCTTAATATATCTTGGTATTTGGTCCATTGGTCCAGGTCTGTATAATGAAACTCCAGCTATAATATCTTCCAAACAATCTGGCTTTAATTCCTTCATGAAGTTTGTCATACCTTGACTTTCAAATTGGAATATTCCTACAGATTCCCCATTTTGCCATAATTTATATACATTAGGATCATTCATATCTTTATCATATTCAACATCAATTCCCCTATTTTCTTTTACTAAATTTATAGCATCTTGTATTACTGTAAGTGTTCTTAATCCTAAAAAGTCCATTTTTAAAAGTCCTAGTTCTTCCAATGTTGTCATTATAAATTGTGTTGATATCTGCTCATCTCTTACATATAAAGGCACATATGTATCTACAGGCTCTTTGGTTATAACTATACCACATGCATGTGTAGAAGCCTGTCTTGGCATACCTTCTAAAGCCATTGCAATGTCTAACATTTTATGAATTTCATCATCTGATTCATATAAATCTCGTAATTCTTTATTTTGTTCCATTGCCTTTTTTATAGTTATATGTAACTCGTTTGGTATCATTTTTGCTAATTTATCACATTCAGCATATGGCATATCTAGTGCCCTTCCAACATCACGAATTACCATTCTAGCAGACATAGTTCCAAAAGTAATAATCTGTGAAACATGGTCTTTACCATATTTTCTTTCTACATAATCTATTACTTCTCCTCTTCTTTCATAACAAAAGTCAACGTCAAAATCTGGCATACTAATTCTTTCTGGATTCAAGAATCTTTCGAAAAGTAGATTATATTTCATTGGGTCTATATCTGTTATACCTATTGCATATGCCAAAATTGAACCTGCACCAGACCCACGTCCTGGCCCTACTGGTATACCTACAGATTTAGCATAATTTATATAATCCCAAACTATTAAATAATAATCTACATATCCCATTTGTGATATTATCTTAAGTTCGTATGCTGCTCTATCTAAAATCTCTTGAGATGGATTTTCACCATATCTTTTCTTTATACCATCATCACATAATTTTTTAAAATAGTCATAATGTGTAGCATATTCTGGTGGTACATCGTAATTAGGAAGAATTGTATGTCCAAATTCAAACTCTACATTACACTTTTCTGCTATTTTCACTGTGTTTTCTATAGCATCTGGAAAGTTCTTAAAATACTCTGACATCTCTTCTGGAGATTTTACATATAATTCATCTGTTTCGAATCTCATTCTATCTTCATCTGTAATTCGTTTTCCTGTTTGAATGCAAAGCAATACTTCATGATTATATGCATCTTCTCTTTTTAGGTAATGTGCATCATTTGTCGCTACAATTGGAATATTTAATCTTCTGGCAATTTGAATTATCTTTTGATTAACCATTACTTGTTCTTTTACACCATTATTTTGAATCTCTAAATAATAGTCTTCTCCAAATACATTTTTGTGCCATTTAGCAACATTTTCTGCCTCTTCTATGTTTCCATTTAATATCGCTTGACTTACGCTTCCGGCTAAACATCCACTTAAACAAATTATTCCTTCATGGTATTTTTCTAGTATTTCTAAGTCTATACGTGGCTTATAATAATAACCTTCTGTAAATCCTAATGATACTAATTTACTTAAGTTTTGATATCCCTTATTATTTTTTGCAAGTAATATTAAATGATAATATCTCTTATCTTGTGGTTCTTTATCAAATCTTGTTCTTGAAGCTACATATACTTCGCAACCAATTATTGGCTTAATTCCTTCTTTTTTGCATGCTTTATAAAAGTCAATAACACCATACATAACACCATGGTCTGTTATTGCCATTGCTTTCATTCCAAGCTCTTTCGCTCTTACAGGCAAATCTTTTATTCTATTTGCTCCATCTAATAAACTAAACTCACTATGTATGTGTAAATGTACAAAATCAGGCATTTTTCTCTCCTTTTGAACTCGAGGGACGGGGCTTAAAGTTCAAATTTTATGTTGAGCAAATGAACTTTTAACCCCGTCCCTAAAGTTCATCTTAATTCTTCTTGCTATGTTATCATATTTTTGCAAATTTAACAATTGCTTATTTTGTAAATTCTATTTATATGATATACTTTTTTAAAATATCATATTGGAGGTAATTTTATGCTAATTGTAACTTCCGGAGCTAGATATATTGATATAGATGCATATGCAAGCATAATTGCATATGCAAAATTCTTAAATTTAAAAGGTAAAAATGCTTTAGCATATAGCTCTTCTCCTCTTAACGAGAGTGTGACAACAAGTTTAAGAAATAATAAATATACAATTTCAACACATGTAGATTTTAACAATGATGATAAATTTATAATTTTAGATGTATCAGACCCAAACTTTTTTGATAAATCAGTGGATATGAATAGAATTATTCAAATAATAGACCATCATTATGGATTTGAAAATTACTGGGATTCAAATTCTAATATTAATACAATAATTGAAAATATAGGAGCTGTTGCTACAATTATTTTTGAATTATATGAAAAGGAAAACTTATTAGACTCATTGGATAAAGATATTTGTTTATTATTAATGGCTGCAATTTTAGATAATACTTTAAATTTTAAAGCAAAGCCAACAACTTCTAGGGATATTAATGCATATACAAAATTGGAAAAACTAGCAAATCTTAACTTTAATTATGCTGAATTTTATTTTAATGAATGCGAAAAAGAAATAAAGAATAATTTAAAAAAAGCTATATTAAATGATACAAAACTAGATAATACCGGTAGTAAGGTCCCACATGTTTTTGCACAATTAGCAGTTTGGGATGCATCAAATATTATTGATAATATTAATTTAGTACATGAAGCATTAAGCACATTCAAAGAGCCTTGGCTTATGAATTTAATCTCTTTAAAAGATGTGAAAAGTTTTCTTATCTCAAATGATGATACTATTAAATCAAACATAGAACAAATATTTAAATGTACCTTTAATAACGATATAGCTATTCTTCCAGATGTGTGGCTTAGAAAAGAAATTATAAAAAAATTATTATAATTATATGAACCTCCTTATATATCTGCATATTATATACTAGGAGGTTTATATAAATGGATTCTTCTTGCGAATTTGTTCTTTTTATATCAATATTGGCTTGTACAATTGCAAAAGATAAAAACCAAAAAGAACTGGAAATACTCTCTGCATTTTTTACACAATTAGGTGATACTTTAGCTAGTATTTCTGTTCTTAATGACCCAGAAAATTAAACTAATATAAAAAAATTATAAATATTTTTATTAGTCGACATCTTTCGACAGACATTGCATTTTTTATTTGATATCATCTCTTTTACACCAAAGAAAAAGGAGATGATTTTAAATGTATGTAGGTACTGTCACTATTTCTGTTTTTAAAGATGAGAAAAATGATGTTAATTTTAAAATTAATATCGATAACGATGATGTGCTACCCGTTTCATATGTTATAGAGGACACTTTAAAATTATATTAATTATTTCGGCTAACTTTTGTTAGTCATTTTTATTTATAACCCTTTACTAGAATACAATCAAAATCTTTTTTTTGCTTTTCTATTGACAAAAAAAGGATATGCTATTATAATAATATCTGTTACAGCAAATGGCGAAGTAGCTCAGTTGGCTAGAGCATTCGGTTCATACCCGAAGGGTCATGTGTTCGAATCACATCTTCGCTACCAATATTAAAACTGGTGTAAATAGCTTGTATCTAAGAATACAGGCTATTTTACTTTTTGTAATTAACCTTTTTTATTATTAATTTTTAAAAATTTTATTTTTCAATTTCAATCTTTTATAGCTCAAAATTTATTTGACAAATATATTTTTTCATAGTAAAATAAATACAGGAAATGGAGAAACCACAAAAGTGGTTTGCCGTTATAGATGTAAAAAACACATCTCCCGGTCAAGACAGATGTGTTTTTTTATTGGTTATTTTTGTTTGCTAATAATTACTACTAATGCAATAATTAAGGCAAACGTAATGATAGTTACTGATACAAGACCAGTAAAAAGTAATTTTATTATTAATAATAAAGTATGTACTTCTATCATACGCCTCACCTCCTTTTTGTAGGAGGCAAACCACATCTGCTTATTCTCATTTCCTGTAAGAAATACTATACAATATTTCTTTACAAAAAACAAGTAAACAATTTGATTATTTTTAATAATTTATTTTAATTTCTATTCTTTAAACTGCTAACTAAACAAAAGTTGTTATTCGACTTAAAATAAAATTGTTAATTGTACTAATGGCTGTTATAATGTTATTGAAAAATAGTAATTTTTTGAGGAAGATAAATATGGAAATTAATATTATTGGTAGCGGTTCAATTGGAGCTACAGATATGAGTGCATCTACTTTAATTGATAAAAAAATACTAATAGATGTACCAAATGGGATAGTGAAACATATAAAAAAATTAGGTTATAATACTGGAGAAATAGAAAGTATTTTAATTACACATTTACATGGAGATCATTTTTTTGATATACCATTTTTTATGTTCGATAGATATTTTCAGAAAAATGATAATTTAGTATGTATATATTGTCCAAAAGGAACAAAAGAAAAAGTAAAATTACTATTTGATATAGGATTTCCAGGTGATTTTGATAGAATAAACCATGCTATAAATGTAAAATTTGTTGAATTTGATGGAGAAAGTAAAATTGAAGGAAAAGATTTTGTGGCATATTCTAAATATGTAAAACATGGAAATTTTGAACCAGCATATGGATATATAATTAATTTGAATAATAAAAAAATAGGATTTTCTGGAGATAGTAAATTATGTAATGCTATTGAAAATATAGTTGCAGAAACTGATATATCAATTTTAGATATGTCTCACGCACAAAATGTAACACCTGCACATATGGGAATCGAAGATATAAAATATTTATGTAATAAATACAAAAATAAGACTATAATTTCAACACATATGCATAAATATACTAAAGAACAAGCTTTAAGTTTAGATATTAAAAATTTTATTGTAGGAAAAGACAATTTAAAAATTTCTATATAGTTAATAATTGGTGACAACTTACAATTTGTTAATAAACCAAAACAAAAAAATACATTAGGTTTTAACCTAATGTATTTTTTTATTTATCTTGCTCCTCTTGTTCTAGCAGCACCTTTTTCTTTTTCATCATCTGCTTTTTCTTGGCTATTCTTTACTTTTTCTTCGTGTGCTTTTACTACTTTTGAAGTATCTACTTTTCTTTTATATGAATCTAGTCCACCGAAATTTACAGTTTTCCCTGCTGAAACCTCTACATAATCTTTATTATCATCTAAAGTAGTCGCCTCTACTTTAGCTACTCCAGCTTTTACATCTGGTGTAACAGCTTCTTCTTGCATTTCGTCTTCGTATGTACCACCTAATTCTTTAAAGAAGTCTGCCATACTTCCAAAAACAGTCTCTTTTATAATTCCAAATATATTTCTTTTATTACTTATAACTTTACTTTTCATAATTAATTATCCTAGCTATGCTAAGATTTTCACCTCTCTTTTTATTTTATCTCCATAGATATATATATTATAGCAAAAAAACGCCTTAAAGTCAATCTTTTTAAGGCGTTTACATAATTTTTATCGTTATAGATGCATTATTCTTATGTTAATTTTGCATTTAATTTTTTTATCACTCTATCGTGCATTTTACTTTTAACTTTTTTATTACTATATTTCTTTTTATTTATTTTAGCTCATATAATCTTTTAATTTTTTACTTCTACTTGGATGTCTTAGCTTTCTTAAAGCTTTTGCTTCTATTTGTCTAATTCTTTCACGAGTTACCTTAAATTCTTTTCCTACTTCTTCCAAAGTACGAGCCTTTCCATCTTCCAAGCCAAATCTTAGTTTTAATACTTTAGCTTCTCTCGGTGTTAATGTACTCATAACTTCTTCTAATTGCTCTTTTAGCAATGTATATGCTGCAGAATCTTGTGGTTCTGGAGAATCTTCGTCTTTTATAAAATCACCCAAATGGCTATCATCTTCTTCACCAATTGGTGTCTCTAAAGAAACTGGGTCTTGAGCAATCTTTTGAATTTCCATAACCTTTTCAACTGGCATTTCCATCTCTTCTGCAATTTCTTCTTGCGTTGGCTCTCTACCTAACTGTTGTAATAAATGTCTAGAAGTACGAATTAATTTATTAATTGTTTCTACCATGTGTACTGGAATTCTTATAGTTCTAGCTTGATCTGCTATCGCTCTTGTAATAGCTTGTCTTATCCACCATGTTGCATAAGTACTAAATTTAAATCCTTTAGTATAATCAAACTTCTCAACAGCTTTTATAAGCCCCATGTTACCTTCTTGTATTAAATCTAAAAATAACATTCCTCTTCCAACATACTTTTTAGCAATACTTACAACTAATCTTAAGTTTGACTCTGCTAATTTTTGTTTAGCCTCTTCATCTCCCTCTAAAACTTTTTTTGCTAAGTCTAATTCTTCTTCATATGTAAGAAGTGGTATCTTACCTATTTCTCTTAAATACATTCTAACTGGGTCATCAATATTACTACTCTCGTAACCAGCGACATCAATTTCATCTAATTTTAAATCTTCTACTTCTTGTAAATCTTCTTCGTCAGGACCTTCTTCGTCTAAATCGTCATCTTTACCAATATCAACACCCATCTTTTCCAAAGCATCAAATACTCTTTCCATCTGTTCTGTTGATAAATCGTCTAACTCAGCTGCTAAATCCCCATAAGTTATTTTTTTATTCTTCTTTGCAAAATCTAATATTCTTTTTACCTTTTTTTCTGTTTCTGCTCTTTCGATTTCTTGAGCATCATTTTTTTCTGTTATTTCTTCTTGTCCTTCTATCTTTTTCATTATAACCTCCTAGTTATTTCGCAAGTTTAATAATTATGTCATTTAATTCTCTTTCAAGTGCTAACTTACTTTCATTATCAAGTTCAGAATCTTCTAAAGATTTTAATATTTCATCTCGTTTTTCTTTTAAATTTTCTCTTTCATATGTATTTAAGATATCATCTATTCCTTTGTCTATATCTGTAATACCATAATCTTTTGCCATAATTTCTGTTATGTGATTTATAATATCTTCATCCTCGAACAAACTTAAAACATCATATATTTCTGTTATACCCTTTTCATATTCTGCATAAACTCTTTCTAAAATCTTTTTATTTTTTTCATACTTAAAATCTTCAGGCTTTATCTTGTTTTTTATTTTAGAATATACATTTGCATTAGACATAAGCAACATTGCAATTATTGTATTTTCCCTTTTTAATCTTGCCTCACTAATTTTAGTATCTTCTTTTTTTACTATGTTATACTGAGTATTTCTTTTTTCTAGAATTTTAGAACTAGCATTTTTAGGATATAATATTTTTTTAATTTCCGAATATAATGCTTCTTTAGAAATATCATAATCTTTTGAAATTTTTTCTATATATATTTCTTGTTCCATACTGTTTTCGACTCTTGCTAATATTTTTGCAACTTCATTTAAGAATTTTATTTTGTCCGCAGTATTGTCAAGATTTAATGTTCTTTTTAAAACTCTAACTTTAAACTCTACTAAAGATATTGCATCATCAATACATTTTTTTAGTCTTTCTGGCCCATATTTTGTAACATATTCATCTGGGTCTTTTGCTCCAGAAATTTGTAAAACTCTAACATCACAGCCTAAATTTCTTAATATATCTAGTCCTCTTACTATAGCTTCTTGCCCAGCACCATCAGCATCATAACCTAATATAATTTGCTCCGAACTTCGTCTTAAGAGCCTTCCTTGTGCCTCTGTCATTGCTGTACCTAAAGAAGCTACTACATTTGTTATACCTCTTTGATGTAATGATATAACATCCATATATCCTTCTACTATTAAGATTTTTTTTGTATCATGTTTTTTTGCATTATATAGACCAAATAAATGTCTACCTTTACTATATACTAAATTTTCTGGTGAATTTATATACTTAGGTTTAGAATCATCTAAAACTCTACCACCAAAAGCTATAATTCTTCCCCTTACATCTTGTATAGGAAACATTAATCTGTGCCTAAATCTGTCTATAAATTGACCTCGATCATTTTTATTTACCAAGTCTGAAGCTAATATAGCTTCATCAGAAAAGCCTTTGCTCTTTAGGAAATTATATAATTCATTAAAATTGCCTGAATAACCAATTAAGAATTCTTTTAATGTTGCATTATTTAATTTTCTTTTTTTAACATATTCTTGCGCAGGTTTAGCTGTTGGCTTGTACAAATTCTCATGATAAAAATATGCTGCTTCTTTATTTATTTGATATATTTTGTCTTTTAATTCTTGAGTTTTATTATCGCCAATACTTTCTAATTTTGGTAATGTTATATTCGCTCGTTCTGCAAGTAATTCTATACTTTCTCTAAAATTAATTCCTTCTATCTTACTTATAAAGTGAATTACATTGCCTCCAACACCACAACCAAAACAATGAAATATTTGCTTATCTGGAGAAACTGCAAAAGAAGGTGATTTCTCGTTATGAAATGGACATAATCCAAAATAATTTCTTCCACTTCTTTTTAAATGTACATATTGTGATACAACGTCTACAATATCATTATTGTTTTTTATTTCATCTATAAGTTCATCACTATATCGTATCATTTTCCTACCTTTCTTTTACAAAGAACTTTGCTAGCTTCTTTTTCCTTATTTTGTAAATGTTTTTATCGTTTTTTCGCATTATGGCGCAAAATTCCCCTATAAATTAATATTCGACAACTTAACAATAAATCCTTCTTTTATGTATACAAAACTATATTTTTAGAAGGAAATTTTTGCAAAAAATTAACTCCTGTTATTTTTAAATTAGATTTTCCTAATTTTTACAAGAGTTATCTTTTGATTAAAATATAATTGGTGTGTTTACATTTATCATCTAAATACACCAATTACATTTTTCATTGTTGCTATACAGACAATAAAAGAAAGAAATTAAAATTTCTTTCTTCTTAAGTATTAATCATTAGATGCTTTTTTATTTATATCACCTGAATTAAATGGTATGAATTTGCTTACAATGTCACTGCTTATATCTGATGCAGAAATATTTGAATCTACTTTATATTCTTCATATGATGTTGAAATTTTACTATCAACCATTTGCTCTATTTCGTCTTGTGTAGCATGTTCTGTTAAAACAAGTTCGCTTACTAAAATTTGTTTTGCGTTATTTAGCATTTTCTTTTCGCCTGTAGATAAACCTTTTTCTTTTTGTTTAAAGCTTAAGTTTCTAACAACGTCCGCAACTTTATATATGTCTCCACTTTTCATTTTATCCATATTATCTCTATAACGCTTGTTCCAGTTCATAGACATTTCTGTTTCGTCTGACTCTAAAACTCTGAAGACTTTTTCGGCACTGCTCTTATCTATTATGCTTCTTACCCCTATTTCTTCAGCTTTAGCTGTTGGCACCATTACTTTAACTTCACCTGGCATCTTTAGTATATAGTACGCTTGCTTCTCCCCTAAGATATCCTTTTCTTCTATTGCATCTATTACTCCTGCCCCATGCATAGGGTAAACAATTTTATCGCCTACATTAAACATGCAAGTCACTCCTTTCAATGTCTATTCAATTATCAACACTCTTATTATACTACAAAAATTACCAAAAGTCAAAACTTTTGGTAATGATTTTTTAGCCTTAAAATCGCCAAACCCGCTAGTAATTCAGCATTTTAAGGCTTATATATTTTTTGTTGTGTTTTTGGGGTATCTACTACTTATTCGAATTCCTATTTCTTATCTGTAGAACCAAATCCTCCTACTCTTGTTCCTTCTGCTACATCATCATCTGTTGTTAAAAATTTTTGGAATATAACTTGCCCAATTACATCTCCTTTTTTTACCTCGATATCATGGTCTTGGAAATTAAAATATTGAAAATAAAAATGTCCATCATTAGATTCATTTCCATAATAATCTGCATCTATTATACCTATACTATTTGCCATTACAAATCCTTTTTTAGGCCCGCTACTTCTATTGGCTAACATATACCATTCATCATCTTGGCAATATGCTTTTAACCCTGTTGGAATTAAAGTTGGTTTTATTCCTGGTTTGTATGCAGGTATAACAACATCTTCTGCTGCTTCTACATCATATGCAGCCGCATGTTTTGTTTTTCTTACTGGAATATGTATGTCCTTATCTTCCCATCCTTTTGCTATTTCGAATCCTCTTAATCTTTTTGCCATATTAATCTCTCCTTTATTATTCCTTTACTTTTCATATTTTATATTAATATTTTTATTTGTCAATACTCTAATTTCTTGCATATTATAAAGTAATAGATTATGTCACTATCGAAATCTTTTACACAGATTAATTAGATATCTAGAATATGATTTCGTTTGGTGTACCATATGCAAATTTATTATATTTACTGGTGGTGAATTACTATGAATTTTTGCTCATTAGATACAGTAAAAATAGGCAAAACCTCTAAAATTATAGATATAAATTGCAATCAGCTTATAAAAAGAAGATTGTTTGATTTAGGAATTATAGAAAATTCTAAGATTACACCTGTATTTAGAAGTCCTTTTAAAGATCCTACTGCATACTTAATAAGGGGAACTATAATCGCACTCAGAAGCGAAGATACACGAAAAATTATTGTGACTATCTAATTATAGTAACCCTATATATAAATTCTTCATATTATTAAATACAGAGGTGATTTTATGTCTTCTTATAAAGTTGCTCTTGTTGGGAATCCCAATGTTGGAAAATCTACTATTTTTAATAGTTTAACAGGTATGAAGCAGCATACTGGTAATTGGACAGGAAAAACAGTTGGCAATTGTGAAGGTCATTATAAGTTTAATAATGATAATTTTACTATTGTTGATATTCCCGGAACCTATTCTTTAATGTCTAATTCTGAGGAAGAAGAAATTGCTAGAAATTTTATTTGCTTTGAGAAGCTTGATGCTATAGTAATTGTTGTTGATGCAACTTCTTTAGAACGAAATCTAAACTTAGTGTTTCAAATAATGGAAATTACATCTAACATAATAGTTTGTGTAAACTTATTAGATGAAGCAAAGAAAAAAGGAATAGCTATAGATTTAAAAAAATTAGCTATTCTATTAGGCGTACCAGTAGTAGGTACAATTGGGAAAAAGAAAAAAACATTAGTTAATTTAAAAAACGAGATTACTAATGCTTGCTCCGGCAAAATTTCTCCTATACCTAAGATTATCAAATATATTCCAATCATAGAAGACAGCATAGCTTTACTTTCGTCTGAGATAGATATCCCTTTCCCCCTTTCTAGATGGATTTCGTTAAAATTAATATGTAATAACGAAAGGTTGCTTTCCTCAATTTCTAATAATTTTCAAGTTAATTTAATTACACCTAATATAAATACAAAATTGGATGAAATTAGCTATTTACTTGCCCGAAATGATATAAATGCTTCTAATATAGAAAATTCTTTATTAACTAGTATTCTAAAGCAATGCGAAAATATTACTAATGCTGTTTGTACATATAAAGAAGTTAATTATACAAAACGAACAATAAAAATAGATAAAATATTAACTTCCAAAAAATTCGGAATTCCAATAATGCTGCTTTTTCTTTGTTTATTATTTTGGATTACAATAGTTGGAGCAAATTATCCTTCCCAACTTTTATCAGATTTTTTTGCTAGCTTAAAAGAGAAAATTTTAGTTTTCTTTGAATATGTACATTCTCCTACCTGGCTTACAAGCCTACTTGTAAATGGAGTTTATCAAACTGTTACATGGGTTATTTCTGTTATGCTTCCTCCTATGGCTATATTCTTTCCTCTATTTACTATTCTGGAGGACTTAGGATTTTTACCTAGAATTGCTTTTAATTTGGATAGGTGTTTTAAATGTGCGTGTACTTCTGGTAAACAGGCACTTACTATGTGCATGGGGTTTGGTTGTAACGCTGCAGCAGTTATAGGAACAAGAATAATAAATTCTCCAAGAGAAAAATTAATTGCAATACTAACAAATTGTTTTGTACCTTGTAACGGAAGATTTCCATTTTTAATTACTGTGGCAACAATATTTATTTCAGGTTCTATAGCAGGTATATTTTCTGGATTAGTTGCGGCAATAGTCGTTATGCTAGTAGTTTTATTAGGAATTTTGTTAACATTATTAGTTTCAAAAATACTATCTAAAACTATATTAAAAGGACTTCCGTCATCTTTCACATTAGAGCTACCACCATATAGAACTCCACAAATTGGCAAAATATTAATTCGCTCATTATTTGATAGAACTCTATTTGTATTAGGTAAAGCTATTTCAATAGCACCACCTGCTGGAATTGTAATATGGTTATTTTCTAATATTAATATTGGCGGAGTATCCATATTAGATTTTATTGCAAATACCTTAAATCCATTTGCAAAAATAATCGGTTTAGATGGATATATTTTAACAGGTTTTATCTTAGGAATTCCTGCGAACGAAATTGTACTACCAATAATTTTAATGGGATATTTAAAAAACAAAGAATTAATAGATATCGAAAATGTTGCTGTAATTGGGAATATTTTAACCGCAAATGGTTGGACTCTACTTACCGCAATTAATGTAATGATATTTACATTATTGCATTTTCCTTGTGGTACTACTTTACTTACAATAAAAAAAGAAACAAAAAGTATAAAATGGACTATTGTTTCTTTCCTTCTTCCTACTTTGTGTGGAATTATAATATGTTTTATAACCACACAAACATATAATCTAATTAATTTAATTTAGGGATTTGGGGACGTTCTGGAGTGCGGAAGTTTTTTACCACAGGTGTCCCTATTTGAAAATAAACATTTT
>OGDF01003229.1_pt1 | contig 20372 bp, 19 predicted proteins | sample 1570141 | NCBI WGS metagenome assembly OGDF01 (sample SAMEA4370581, study PRJEB24528) | human gut metagenome | reverse complement strand
TAAGACATCACGTAGGCATGTATTGAACATTTACTCAGACAACAATGCTTATGCCAACCTGTTCAAGACAGACTTTGGTTAAAGACCATGCTTTTCTGGTTAAACCAGCGTATTACCTCAAGTCGCTTTATGGGGTAAGGGGATTTTGTGTCTGCGACATTTCTGTTGTGCAAGAAATATGTACAATAAAATGAATTTTGTCGCTTTGCAAGCAAAATCCCACTAAACCCTATAGGTTGCGGATTTGAGGTATACTACCAAAAAGTATGAAAAAAAATGATGGAGGTCAAGAAGATAATGAAATTAAATTAATCAGTAATCATATTCAAAAGGAAAAACTTGAAATTGACAAATATAACATATTTATTGATGCTCCAATAGAAATACAATTGATAAGTACTTTGTGGGTTATGTTTACTGGTGTAAGACTCTCCAAGCTGATAAGTTCGCATAATTATGCTTATAAGCTTTCGTTGACTTCACCACAAACGGAAAGCCAACAAACAAAAATTTCATCAGGACTGCATATCTATAAGCCTTATTTTCAAGGGTATCAAGATTGGCGAGACAATGCTTTGAAGAAAGCAGATGAGATACTTGATAGCCATAAGAATGTGACCATTGTTAGTTTGGATATTACAAGATATTTTTATCATGTTAGATTGAATCTTCCTGAGTTTGTGGAAAAACTATTGGAAGAAAATTCCATTGTATTTTCAAATGAGGATGAACGAACATTTTCGAAGAGGCTTACAATACTATTATCGAGAGTGCATGAAGCATACACAAAAAAGTGTGAGGAGTATTTACCTTCTGATATCGCACCGCTAGAAGGTAGTAAAACTATGTTGCCTGTTGGGTTAGTTTCTTCTGGTGTTATTGGTAATTTATTTTTAATTGATTTTGACAACAAGGTAATAGAGAAAATTCATCCTGATTTTTATGGACGTTATGTAGATGACATGCTTTTTGTTATAGGTGAATCAAAAGCAGACAATGCATTAGAATTTCTAAACAAGTATTTTGTTGAGCCTCGAATACTTGAACATGATCATGAAACATTTAAAATACAGGCGAATGATGTATACCTTTCCATTCAATCTAATAAAATTATCGTGGAAAGCTTTGAACATACAGGTTCCAAGGCTGCATTGATGAAATTTAGGCGTAATATACAGCGTCAACGAAGTGAATTTAGATTTTTGCCTGATGAAGAAACAGTAGAGCAAGATTTTGATGAAGCTGCTTTTTCTATGCAATATTCTGGTTCGGTGAACAAATTGCGCAATATAAAAGATTTTTCGGAAGACAAGTATGGTGCTTCTACATATTTGGCTCACATGATATTCTTGGCTTGCTATAAGTCGGAGGAAAACAAGAAACACAAAAAAGCCATAGTACAACAAATTCTCACCTATTTCAAAGGTGCTGTTGCTCTAGAATATTATAGTCTTTGGGAGAAAGTATTTACATATTTTGTAATAACAGAAGATGTCGATTCTCTCAACAAGTTTCAAAAGCAAATCTTTAACGCAATTGAACAGTGTAATTTCGATAATGCGGAGATACAGGACGAAATAAGAGAAAGCTTAAATGAAACTTTACGATTGTCGGAAGCAATACCTTTGTCCATGCATTTGGACTTTATCGAAGCAGAAAATGATTGGGAAGATACCACAATAAAAACGGCTATAAAACTGAGACATGCCTGCATGTTTCGCCATCAGTATTTAGGGATAGGCGGACTCAACCTGACAAAATGTTTGTTAGATGACGATTGCAATCTCTATCGTAAGGATTTTGACCATAAAATTGAATTACTCAAAGAAACAGGTGTCATCTATCTTACACCTTTATTTGTTCATCTTGATGTTATCTGCCATATTCATATTTTTATAAAATCGGACGAGTATAGATTCTCTAAGACTAATTCGATTAATGATTTCCTATCTGATGCACCAACAGAGAGCTTTAAGCAATACCTTTTCATTAATTGGGATTGGAATAGACTTTTTTATAAACAAAAAATTGGTCTCATAAAGGATTTGATTACCAATAGAGAAATAGAATCGTTGAAATATGAACATTCAAAGGTATTAGAGTACATAATTCCTACAGACAAAATAAGTCCGAATGCTATCAAGTCTAATAAGAGAATCGGAATTGCCAATATGAATGTAGATAAAGACATTATTGAAAAGACTGCATTGAATCAGGTAAATCTTTCTTCAGTAAGGCGAAAGGACTTGTTTCGTATCATTAATGAGGCTATCGCCAACAAATGCGATATGCTTGTCTTACCCGAGTTGTCTGTTCCATATCAATGGATAGATTTGCTGGCTGCTGAGTGTAAAAAGAATCAGATAGCAATTATTGCTGGTTTGACATATCTTGTAACAAATTCTAAATATGCTTTGAACATCGTAGTTACAATATTGCCTTTTACCGAAAACAATTATAATTCTTGTGTCATTATTCCACGGGTGAAGAACCATTATGCTCCTAAGGAAAAAACGCTATTGCGTTCTTATGGTTATCATGTACCTAAAGAAGTAAAAAGCATATATCATTTGTTCCATTGGAAAAAGTCCTATTTCTCTGTTTACAACTGCTTTGAATTGGCAAGTAGGGTGTCCAGTTCCATGTTCTCGTTTTTGATTATGTTTTAGCAACTTAGCACACTGTAAATCAGTAAATTAAGCACAAAATATAAGACAAATTTAACTATCAAAAAGTCTGATGTAGATTCGCACAAGATTATAGTTTATTTAGCGAATGATTATCAATGACTTAGATGGTTATTACATTGTTTTTGATACTAAAAACTGGAACACAGAACTGGACACCCTAATTGGCAAGTATAGAGGAAAGATGTTTAATGAAATCTAAAGTAGATTTTATAGTTGCGACAGAACTTAATTCTGACACTAACTATTATTCTGATATAGCTGGTTCATGGGTGAGAGACATCCATTCGTTCTTTATTCAAGTAAATACATCTGAATATGGTGATTCCCGAATCATGAAGCCAAGCAAGTCTGTAGAAAAGAACATGGTGGTAGTAAAAGGAGGCAAGAATTCCACGATATTGATAGACGATTTGGATATTGATTCCTTGAGAAAATTCCAACTGCCTGGTTATGCAGGTCAAGATGCCAAGGGTATTTTTAAGAATACTCCACCACGTTTCAACCAAAAGGATGTAAAGACGAGAATAGATAATGAAGATTTTAAATAAGCACAGTTATGACATATAAATTTTCAGATATTTTACGAATGATAATTCCTGGGTTGTATTTCATTACTCTCAGCTTGGGAATCAGTGTTGATATAGAAATCATACGAATAGATAAGGCAACCCCTTTTTTTAAGCTTTTAACTTCTACGTTTGCAAATGTCATAGTGATATTATTGCCATTTCTTGGCTATATAGTGGGGTATATTATCAATATTTGCTCCAGCTATATAGAACGTGTCGTTTATCGAAGAAAAATAATGAAAAGACCTTCACAGATAGTATTGGGATTCAATGAAGACTATAGACTGAAAGATGTTTCTAAAATTTTAGCGCATTATGTTATAAATGAAGTCAATGAACAAACTGCTCATGAGGCATTTCTTTTGGCAAAAGAAGAGATTTCTCAGTCTGATAGGATAAATACACATTTTGAGCAATCTACTTTTGCACGAAATATTGCGGGCGTTCAGTTGTTATTTACATTGATAGCTTTTGCATCCATGTTCTTTGGAGGATTATATTCGCTCATCAGTTTTGTCATTTCGCTGCTACTCAGCCTTGTCTGTCTATACAACTGGCGCAGACAGAGTTGTGTATATGCTAAATATGTCTTTTCTGAACTGGAGAAAAATTTGCAAAAACCAGGATTAGATGGAACAGGCGGATGATGTATTGAAGCCCTATTATAAGACCATACGTTCTTTGCTAAATTTGCGTAATGAAAAGGATATACTTCATATTTTTAGAGAAGAAAATATGGAGTGTGTATGGTATAGCCACGACAATTGGAATGGTGGTATTGACTATTATCATTTACAGATAAATGTCAGTCCGTTTTTGTATGACAAGATAAATCAAGAAGATGTACAAAAGAAATCATATAGACGAGAATCTATTCTTGAAGATCTCCAACCATTATACAAAGTTGGATTTATGTAGAAGGTTTGAACAATACAGCAATCAAGAAATCTCTGAGGTTGCTACTCTCATCAAAAGTTTTTCCAAATGTGTGGCAGATGATAAGTGCAAAGAGGTTATATTGGATAGCTGTATGGAACTACAGGGGCAATTTGGCTTCAACTATTGGAAAGCTATATTAAGAGCAGAATGTTGCAACAACATGTCTGTTTACCAATTCTTAAAAACGAAATAGCATGAATGATGATTTTTATAAAGAGGAATTCTTTTATTCACAAAATGGAAGTCCTACAGAAATTTATAAGTATTGTCCTTACCATTTGGATTGCAATGGAGATGATTATAATCAGTTTGCTCTCGTAGTAAATTGTATTATTCCATATATCAGACTTGCTAAAAAAAGAGGTAATTATATGTCTCCGTGCGGAATGATGGCTTGCCCTGACCCAAATGGTTCTTTTGCCCAATTATCTTCAGAAGAAAAAGAGGAAAAGAATCCCAAAATAGCATTTGGGATAACTGCAGAATTCCTCTCGAATTTGTTTTATGAAGAGAATATACGTGATTTTAAATATATCTCTGGAATTACACGTCAAAAGCTATTTTCATCATATTTGAATAGGTTTCAAGAGCGATATTTACAAGAACATTCTGGATTATCAGAAGAAGCGATTCCTTTAAATATTAAATTGAAGTCTTTTTATATAGACCATTTAGAACAGGAAGAAAGAAATTGGAACAGATGTATAAAATTAAAGGATTATCCTCAGCTATATGAATATGCCAGCAAATTGTTTGCTCAGTATAAGGCTTATGTAAAGAATATAGCAAACAAGAATATTTATGTGGATAAGGATTATTCCGTTTTTGACTTACGCTATGTGGAAGATGCTGTAAGATTATACCCTGATGTTTTTAAACATTTGGAGTCTGGTGTTGATATATTTTGCAAAAAAGGAGACTTAAGACATGGATTGGATGATATGAGGTTAGCGCTTGAACTTTTATTAAAGCATCTTCTCTCAAACGAAAAATCATTAGAGAATCAAAATAGCGATTTAGGTGCTTATTTAAAAAAGGTTGGCATATCCAAAGAAATTTCAAATACATTCATCCAAATTAAAGGGTTATACGAGAGATTTCAAAATAATAATGTAAAGTATGATGATAATATTAATCCAAAGGAAGTTGAATATATTTTCCAACAAACACTTTGCTTTATGAATTTATTATTAAAAGTTCAATAAAAATGCATATATGATCATAGCGCTCAAATGATACCACTTTGTTAGCGTGGTTACAGGTATCGCTTTTCACATGGTTGGCGATACCTGTTAATAGAGTGACTGTCACGTTGTCATATAATTACATGAGCCGTGACTTTGGTCAACTCACCTGTCTTTTTGCCTGTCAGGTAGAGCGCATCGCCAGCGAAGTCGATCTGCCAGTGTTCACATGTAGAAATAACGCAATCAAACTGTAAAAAGTACATCGGTATCATTTGAGTGATATAGCCGGTACTGTTTGAGTGATATTATCACCTCTCGCCTTACGCAATCTTTGCGTTAAAATAAACCAAGAAGTTTGGCTATGTGAGAGGAAAAATGTATCTTTGCATAAGATTGGCGGCATCTCAGCAATTGAAGCGAGCTTCATTGTGTTCGATTTGCACAATCTTTGCATATTCAAATACATTTTAAATGTTTAAAAGGAGAAGATTATGAAAGCAAAAGCGTTAGCATTAAAAGAACCACAGTTAGTGGTTTCTGTATCAGACCCATCTTTGGTCAATAAACTAAAAAGTGCCATTCAAATGCTCAATGGAGTAAGTTCTATTTCGGTTTTGAAACCTAAGAAAACTGAATTGGAACTTGCAGAAGAGGATGTTGTTAAAGGTAGAATTACACAATGGAACTCTGTTGATGAAATGTTTGATACTATTCTTGGTAAGTGATGTATAAATTAGGAACGACTAAAAGATTCGACAAAGCGTTGAAACTTTGTCGGAAGCGTGGCTATCCAATAGAGAAATTACAGAAAGCGATTTCTCTTTTGGTAGAAAATGGTACGTTACCTTCTGAATACAAACCACATATCCTTCATGGTAATCATGAAGGTGAGTGGGAAGCTCATGTTGAATCAGATTGGCTTTTGATATGGGAACAGAATGATATGGAATTGACACTGTTGATGTTAACTACTGGTACTCATTCTGATTTGTTTGGCAAAACGAAAAGATAAAATCCCAATCTGCAAGTTCATAGGCTTACGGATTGGGACAAAAACATTAGCCGAACTGATATCTTTTCTAAATGTGGAAATTCACTTGTTTCCGTTTTACCTTTATATCAATTATATAACTTTATGAATAAGCAATTTTATATAGAAAGTATGCATAACAATCTGCATATTTTATTTGCAATGGGAGTCATTCAAGATGAAATGTATAAATGTCCATTGTGTATGCAATCTTTTTCTGATGATGAAGTTGTGAAAAACTTAACAGAGGAAGATGTGCCACAAGCATCTCTTGGTGGTAAAAGAATTGCTTTGACATGTAGATCTTGTAATAGTACATGTGGGCATTCTATAGATGTAAACTTGCTAAATGCTATCGTTGGTTTGGAACAAAGAAAGTTTTTTCCTTCGACTGATAGAAAAGTAAACTTGATTCATAAAGGACAAAGATTAGGAGCGAACTTGCATATAGATGCTGATCGCCAACTATTTTTAGAGATAGATGCCAAGCGGAATAATCCCAAGGTTTGGGATGAATATCGAGAAAACATATTGAAAGAAAATGCTCTAATAGATTTGCAAGATGTACCTCTGAAAAGAGATGAAAGGTTTATTTCTGCTGCTCTATTGAAGAATGCATATTTACTCTTATTTGCAAGAACTGGATATACATTCTTAGCAGATTCGTATTATGATGACTTAAGAATGCAGATCAGCAATCCTAAACCATATATTTTGCCTGAGAGATTGTGGACTCTTCAAAATATTAGTGTGGCTGATGGTATCTATCTATGTCGAGATAATAGATTAAGAGGATTCTTTGTCGTTTATACATTGTCAAAAGTGATGCAATATCGTGTGTGCGTATTCATTCCTTCTCCAAATGTTCCATATCTTGCTGCAACCTATCATTTAAGAAACATTTTGGCATGCGATAGAATACGAGTAGAGATTATGCCCTCTTATTTCGATTTTTTAAACGATCGGAATGCCATAGCTAGATTGAGAAAGTGGTGTTATGGATGGGATAAATTTTAAATTCAGTGTTTACGCTCTGTTTGCGTTAAAATAATCCAAGAAGTTTGGCGGTGTGAGGGGAAAATGTTTTTTTTTATGATTTTCTTGGTGGTTTCGAGTAAAAAGCGTAACTTTGGCGGCTGAATGTTGAACTAGAATAAATAGGAGGAAGAATATATGGATACAACAAAGTTAACAAGAGAAGAGGCTCTATGCCGTTGGAATGCTTCTAAGGAAAACAAACGTAAAATGGGGGAGAAACTGGAACTTGGTTCGCAAAAGCTGTCTGGAACGTACTAGTAAAGAACCTATAGGGGTAGAAGTATGGTAGTAGAAAAATGTCTCTGGCTGTGATTAATGCCAATTCGCCCTATGAGGTAAAAGTGGCTCTAGCTGATGATACATTGTGTTTCATCTAAGCCGGAAGATTTTGATGAATAGATTTATATGTGCCGTAAGAGGGAAGAAGAGGAAAACCGCCCCTCAGTGCTGACTTTTCTATCTTTCCGTCTCTCCTGCAAGGAGAGCTCCACATCCAAACCAAGCCACAATAGGCTTTACGACCCTTTCGGTTCCCCTCACAGGGGACAGAAACCCTTCTCGAAAAGGGAAGGATGTAACCGCCCTCCGGTGCTCAGAACCGCTACGCTATAAGGTTGGCGGACCAATCAAAGGTCTCGCCAGATTTTGCGGGCTGGGACCGCCTGGAAATAGCAGTTTATAGTTTACTGTTTTTTGTAGTAATTCGCTGATGAGTTACAGATTTCTTTTGATTTTCTTGGTGGTTTCGAGGAAAAAGCGTATTTTTGCGGCAGATTGCAATTAAAGAATTTAAAAGGAGAACTATTATGGATACATTAGATAAAGAATTTTTGGAAAAACGTGAAGCTGCTATGAAAAGATTTATGGCGGCAAAAGAGCGTAAAAAGGCTCGTGTAGCTGAAATTACTAAGAGCCTTTGTGAGGAATATAAGGAACGAACGGGGGTATATCCTAAATATATAAATGTTTGGTAATGAAAACCACTTCCTTTGGATATAATTAATGCTTCTGCTCCTTATGAGGTTTATTGGCATGAAACGTCTCGAACTTATCGCTTTAAAAGTGATTTTGGTGTGGTACTTGCTATTGGCTTTGATGCTAATGACATCATTGAAAATGCAGAATCATATGTCTTTTCTATCATCAATGTAAATAAAATACCTTCTCCACGAGACTTGAAAATGCGTGATACGGTGATGCTTATCATAGAGAACTTCTTTAATATGAACGAAGCAGCTCTCTTGTATATTTGTGAGAGTGGGGATGGTAAGCAGCATATGCGAAGCCGTCTGTTTGAATATTGGTTTTCCTCTTATCAAATGAAAGATAAGTTTATTTTGATGCCTGTCAGTATCGAAGATATGGAGGGAATTGAAAATTTTGCAGCTTTAATTATTCGAAAAGATAATCCGAATGTTTTAGATATTGTTGCAGAATTTTCAAACACTGTGGCTATGTTTAGGGTAAAACCTAATAGTCATGACTAATTTCTTTTGATATTCTTGATGGGCTTAAAAGTCTTTACGACCCCTTCGATTCCCCTCACAGGGGACAGAAACCCTTCTCGAAAAGGGAAGGATGTAACCGCCCTACAGGGCTTTTTTTTCTAAAATCATCCCGTCCTTCTTTGTTGATAAAGCGAGCTGCACTCGGCAATTTGAAAGCAAGCTTTCATTGAACTCATTGGCATCGCTTTTTCCCATTAAAGAAGGCTTTTTTGAAAACCTACCCGTCCTTCCTTACCCTTAAGGAAGGCTCCACCTCTCACCCCGACCCTCTCACCCTCAGGGAAGAGGGAGGAAACCGCTCCTCCTCGTCGCTCGGAACCGCTACGCTCTAAGGTTGGCGGACCAAAGCGGTCTTCGCCAGATTGTACGGGATGGGACCGCCGGGAGAGGGAAGTTTATAGTTTACAACTTATATTCGGGGGATTTTGTTGATTTATTGTGAATTTCTTAGTGTTGTAATTTGCAGATAACTTGCAGATTTATTTTGATTTTCTTTGGCGGTTTCAATAAAAAAGCGGAACTCTGCGGCAATAAACTATAAAATGAATAATGACTATGATGGGAATATTACAAGTTGCCTCTTATATATACAAGCGCTATATGGATGATTTTGGCGTTCGTATTGATGAAATGAAGTTGCAGATTTGAGTGAAGCTAAGAATCAAGGAAGAGGGTGTGGCTTATGACACACCCTCTTCTTTGTAAAACAGCTGTTTTTTATACTTTAATTATATATAAGTAAAAGATGTTATTGTATTTATCACTTATCTGATGTTTATTTCAGAATCAGGCGTATTGGCATCGCCTTGTAGCGGCCATTGTTCATGCCGTTGCTACCACTCACGAATCTCATATTGGATAATCCTTTCCTCTTGTTGTAAACATCAAAGTATCTATACCAGAAACCATATTCAGGACTGTTGGTACCGAAGCCCTGCGTACCTGACAGCAAAGTCTTGGTCCAGAGATTTACATGGATAGGGTTCTTATGGCTCTCGCCCTCCAAGAATCCACCCATAGGCAGATAGATGTATGGCAACTCGGAATCCACCGTCTTGATACGCACGCAGTTGTAGGTTTCTCCTAACGATGTAGACTGTGGTACCACCTCCAGATTGCCTGCATTAACTAATTCTTCGAACACGGCATCAGTTGGAATGGTATAGCCTGTTGGTGCCAAGGTGCTGGAGAGATCCTGAGTGGCATCGCTGGTGCTCTTTTTTTCAGAGATACAGAAATAGCCACCAATGGCTTTCTTGTTCTTTGCCAGTGCCACCACATCTGGGGCATAGTAACCATTGTTGGATGCACCTAAGTTGCGGTCTAACATATAATAAGTAGTGGTGGTTTCATCGGCCTTCTTTCCCTCTACCTTTACCACACCATAATAGAACCAGCCCTTCACCTTCTTCTCGTTATCTCCGTTTTCTGTCAACTGATAATCATTATATACCTTGGAAGTCTCATCTATCTTATGGAAGATACCAGTATGATAAACAGGATAAGTGATCTCGATGCCAGCCTGGTTCTTGATGGTAAATGAAGCCTTCCACAAATTCTTGTTTGCCGTAGTATTGGTAAGGCTTACCTTCCACTTACCATTATCTTCTTCCACTTTGATTTTATCATCCTTTTTAGTAATCTGATCACCATCAAGTTTAGGGATAAGATACGTGATATCGGCTGTTCCCACGCAGAAATGCAAACCATCATTTCTCACAGCCCCTTGCATTTCTTCAGGTTTGATGCCTTGCACACCAGTGTCCAACCACTTGAAATAGTTGTCAGCTACGGTGAAGTTATTATACTGCATGGTTACGATTCTAGCAGGATCCTCTCTTCTAAAATCAAAACCAGCCTGCTTGATGGTTATATCAAGAGAAAGGTCGCCATAAGTAACGGTGATGGTGCCTGTACGTGGTTCCTCTGATTGGTCATTCTTTGTAAGCGTAAGCTTCAAGGTATATTTCTTGCCTTTAGAAGATCTGCTTGTCTCTGGTATATCATTCACGGTCTCTTGCTGACAAGCGGTTATCCAAGAATTATTTATATCGACACTATATAGCGCACTATCACTACTCGTTGCCTTTGGCAAGGTAGTAACAATGGTTACGGTAGCCTCTGTTATGCTTGCATCTACCTCCTGATAATCGCTCACTCCCAGTTCATAGTCTTTGCAAGCTATCATTCTGGTGATTTCAGGATTATCGTCCCGCACCTCTACTTCCACTCTATTCTCTGGCAGACTCTTCTTAGCCTCTTCAAGCGTAGAGAAGCCATAGTCGTTTACCTTGGTTACCTTGATGGTATAATGGTGGTTACGGAGCAAGGCATATTGGATTTTCTCTTTAGCATCCTTGTAGAGTGCCACCTTATAATATCCTTCTCTTTTCTTATATTTCGCCTTGATGATCACCATTGCCGTGCCTGCAGAAGTTTCATTTACTGCCACGGTGGTTGCGGTACCGCCGCCCAATGGGTTGTCCGTTCTGAGATCGGTAGATTCCGCCAAGTCATCGGTCGTAGGCTCAATATAATTGGCAGGAGCTATGGCTGCCTTGGTTGCCGTGTTATAGACATACAAGCCTGCATTAGTGAAATTACTCTGGATGCTATTGTCTATCTCCAAACTTATCTTGGCGCATTGGCGCAACATCGTCACTGAAGGATTAGCTTCCAAAAGTGTATCTATTGAAATTTTACCCCAGCAGATAGGGGCATCAAGCTGAGGGTCTCTCTCCTTAGCAGCAGTGAGAGACTGCAAGTCTTGTGCCTCGCTCTCCGTCATGTCGCTGGCATTGGCTACAAGATGTATATTCTTGGTACCAGCAGGTACATTGGTTATCTTTACCTTGTAGCTGCCATCAGGCTGCCGTGGTGATAAGGTAGAATAGCAATCTGTCTTGCCTTTGTATTCGTTATTGTCTCCATAGAACACAGCCCAGAGCGATTTGACTGTCTCCGAGGCCCCCGCTCTTGTACCAATCTGTTGCTTGGTGAAGTTAGTCAATTGAAGGTTCAAGACAAGTCCCTCGGCAGGGATTTCATCTCCGCCGAGTCCGATAGCCTCCATCGTATCCTTGCAGGAAACAAGGCTTAGGAGCAATCCAATCCATATCATTAAATGTTTGATCTTCTTCATTGCTTAAACTGATTTATAACAGTGTTCAAATCTGATTCTAATCTTATTTAATCCACACCAAATGGCTTGCCAGCGTGCCAAGAGGAGCCATCGTAATAGCCTGTGTCATTATGCTGCTTCTCATAGCTGTTGCCATTGAAAAGGAGAATGGATTTGTCGTCAGAGATTTTATTATCTTTCATAATTCTGATGTCCTTCTCGTGGTCTCCCTTAACAGCCTTGAGAGTAATCACAGTCTTATACCAACCATTATTCAAATTATTGCATGACCAACTTTTACCCGTTGTATCATAGATGGTAAAAGACTCGCGCTCTTTATTACTGTCATCACCATTTTTGCTATTGGCGACACCATATACCTTGAACCATCCGCAAGTCGGGAATTTGGTGTAAATGGTAAAGTTGATGTTCTCAATAGTTGGCATGGCATCATATATGTTCCAAGTAGGATCTGATGTTGGATCATAGACAATCCAACCCTCTCGATCCTCATAGTCGAAGAGAGGAATACCCGGCTCCAAGTGGTGAGTGCAACGATGAAGCGTATAACCTTGTTTCGGCCTGTCATTATTACTGAATATAATCAATGTTTCACCAGGCTTGATGGTCTTTACTCCCATAGCACCATGCTCTGTATATTTCGACTCGGCATTCTCTTTGAAGTCCACGTAATACCAACCCACATTCGTATAATCCGCAACCATTTTATCACCAGGCCAGTGTTCTGTAAATTTCCAAACTTTAGAGTTGGCTTCAGTTCCGGTTGTCTCACCAATCTGGGTATAGACATAGGTATAATGATGGTCTGGGTTAGGTATATCCTTATCCTTTAAATCATACCATCCATCTGCCCAGTTGGTATTTTCTCCAGTTACATTATTAGTCTCTTTCTTTTCTTCAAGTGTACCCTCATAATTATCAGTTCCATTACCTCCTTTATAATGTGTGCGGTCGTTGATGGCACGGAAGTTGATACGATAGTTACCTACTGCAGGCTTTACCGTTACCTTGATTTTCTTCTTAAAGTCGAAGTCTGCTGCAGATTCCTTTGGCTGCACAGTGAGGTAATGTACTGTCGTGGTAACAGGGTTACTGGTTGCCTTAATCTTGAAGGTTCCTTCTGAAGTATCAGGTTTAGCGCAAGATGCCTGAATGGTTGACTTACCTACGGTGGAAGAGGTGTTACCGGTGAAAGCCAAACCGCCGAGGTTGGTCTTAAACTGTACCACTTTGGTATTGTTGTCGCTACCCCAATAGATGGTTACTTCCTGTGGATTTACCTCAAAATAAGGAGAGGCATCATAGATTACATCGAGATACTTCTTAATGTTACCAGCCTTAATCCAAACCTTTGCCGTACCCCTGTACTTTTTATAGTCGGAGAACTTAATGTCCTCGTTGATTTTGAATGTGATTCTATGATTCTTCACTGCATCTAGCTTGCTCAACACAATCACATCTTTCTCACCACTGGATGTTGTTACCTTTTCATCGCAACCGAAATCTGCCTTTGTCAGCATTACGTTCGACTTATAGTCGATGGAGTCTGTCGTGGTAGATGTTACGCTCGCCTTCGTCTTGCTTACCCACAAAGTAGTATGGTTGAATTCGGCATCTATCGTTACAGGAGTCCAGTCCTTTACGCTCACATTACAGTCGAGAGTCATGTTTCCCAGACTCTTGATGTTGCCGATAATCTCATAATAGGTGCCACGAGGGAAGGTCGGAACTTCGGTGGAAGTTGGGCGATGTCCCAGCTTAATCGTATAGTTGTTCTCAAAGCTATCATTCACAAAGCCATTAACTTTGAGGGTAGACTGCTGAGAGGCATTGGCGATATAACGCTCAGGCAGATAGTAAGTGCCTTGGAAAAGCCACTTATCGGCGGCTTTCTGTGGAGCAGCTGTAGGAGTAGCACCCTGAACAAGGGTGATGATGTTCTTATTATTCACATTGGCATTGGCTGCTTTCTCTGTCCAGTCTCCCGCCTTATAATAACCACCCTTATTGCTTGCCTCAGAAGAAGTTTCATAAACTTCATTTTCAAAACCTGTGGCATAATCTGTGCTAACATTAGAATTGCTAAATGCTCCATTCCAACTCAGCGTGGTGCTAGGAGAAAGCTTTTGAGCCAGAATATCCTTGATGCGATAGCTCTTTCCTTTGAATGCAGAACCTTCAGCAGTAGGGTCGAAAAGCAGGTTGAGCTTAACCTTTACGCATGTAAACTTCAGGTTAGCTGCCACCTCGGTATATTTATCACCACTTTTTTCTATTTTTGTATTGATGATATTACCGTTCACATCCTTTGGCTCATAAATCATCGGGATGTTTGTAGAAACCGGCATTCCCGGTTCTGTTCCAGCTACATAGTTCAGTACTATATTTTTGAGATCATTTTCTGTTTGGATAGTCCTACCACTCAACACCTTGTTCATATTGGCAACCACATAGATATGGTAAGTGCCCGGCTCGATATTGAGCTGATAGTTAGCTACATGCTGCTCCAGCATCATCGAAGCCAGTGGGGCAGGGAGCGTCTTTTTCAGGAGCTTGCCTTCATTTCCTGTAGGGAAAGCATAGAGGGTCAGGTCGTTGATCTGGCATTCATCTACCGTGGCATTATAGGTAGGAAGGCCGGAAGCATCGTCGGGATTGGTGCCGCGGCTGCTGAGCACGGTTGGCACGAGTACATGCAAGTTGCTTTCTGACGAAATGGGAGTGCGCTCGCCTCCAAGTTCGTCAGAGCAACTTACTGTAACCAACAATATAAACCAACTAACTAAACTTAAAATGAAATCTCGTATTTTCATTGTTTCTAATTTTTAAAGTCAAATACTCTTATGAGCTAAATGCCCGGAAGGGGCTCTGACACCTGAAACGGTTAGAAATCGACACGCTGGATGCGCTTGCTCCAATCCAGGATGGAAATGCTGAGCTGCACATACTTCCACTGGTTGCCCTGGAGGAAGAAGTCGAGCTTGTAGTCGTACTCTCGGTCCAGGAATTCCTGTTCTGAATAATGGCGGGCTTCGAAGGCGCCACGGCCTTGAGCCAGAAAGTCAGCAAGATTGATGCGTGCCACCTCTTCGCCAGTAGTCTTGTTCGTGATGGTGAGGATGGCGTTCTTGTCGTTTTCTTCTGCCGGATGCCAGATGAGTCGGGAGAACATGAGGGCGGCATGAGCGGTGCGCTCCTTTACATTGCCCTCGGTATCCTTAAACTCAGTGGTCCAGGTGTAGTATGGGGTATATGTCAACTCCTCGTCGGGGAGGAGAGAGTTGTCGTAACTGATATCGCCGTTGGCATTGGTTATCTGATAACTGAAGTCATCGGCATTGATGTTGGCAGGCTCGTCGGTCTGATGCAGGCTGATGGTGAGCTGCTTGGTATCACGAACCAGACCGATGGTATGGCGTGTAACCTGCAGGTCTTTTACTTCAACCAGTTCGTTGCTGAGTCCCTGCCAGAGTGTATCGAGCGGTTGGCTCTGGTTGTTTACCTTGCCCTGTTCGCGGTCGAGTCGTGCATGGAGGGAGGTGATGTTGTCACCCTGCTGTGGCAGAGCTATCTGGAATTTGGCACCTGGCTGCGCAAGTGCATCTTCGTATTTCTTTTGGAAGGCGAAGGTTGCGAATCTGTATTTGCCCGGTTCCAGATTGATTCGCATGGCATAGTTAGGGTCCTTGAGCGGCTGTGATGTCGCATCGTTATAGGCATCATGGCGAGCAATGAAGTTGCCCTGCTCGTCGTATACGAATACGCAGAGTCCGCCCACATGATCTTTGAACATGTCGGCACGCTGCACGTTGTAGTCGTACTTGAACTGCAAGTCAACACCCATGTCACAAGGAGGCAGGTCGTCGTGCATCAAGTCGTTGCAGCTTGCTAGCAGGCTGCCGGCCATGATGAAGCCCCATCCCATGCATATATTCCTGATCCAACTGTTAAACTTCTTGTTTGCCATGATGCTTATCTGTTTTATGAAAAAGTAAAGTGTATAAATAGATTCTTATTTTTCCGAGATAGCCAGCCGCTCCTTAGCGCTAGAGCGGCTGAGCTATATATAATAATGTGTAATGGATTACAAATCAACTATGTCTGAACGCTTAGCCCAAGAAAGGATCTTCACGCTGACGCTAAGATACTTCTCATTCTCATCATCTGGCTGATTTGGGTCTACTGGAGGTACACCAGGGTAGCCAGGGCCATAGACGTTGCCAACTGTCAATTCATACCAGTTGTTACGGAGCATACCATAACGGCCAAGATACTTACCGTTATCTGTTCCATAAGATTCACCTGAGTTCCATGGAGTCAATGAGCCGAAGTGCTTAACACGAGCGATATAATATGTAACACCCTGTGCGTATGTATTGATACCAACCATCGCTTCTGCATGTCCTGCTCCATCAATCAAGCCGAGTTTATCATTAATCTCTTTAACGATTTCTGTACCTGTCTTACCACTATTATAAACTTTATCGGCAACAAGAGTTGTACCAGTAGAATCCTTGATATCTGCCAAGGTAATCACATGAGATCCTTCTTGCTTGAGATTTGTATAGTCAACTGTACAACCTGGGAGAACTGAAGTTGCTGCAGTATTAACTGCAGTCTTTAAGGCTGCTTCGTTCAGGATAGTTGTCATATTACCGATGGTGTAGAATGTTCCATCTTGCTCTGCAAGGGGATTGCCTGCATCATCCTTAGGAGTATATGTTGCCTTGAAGATAACGCGGGTTGTCTGACCCTGATACATGTTTGCCAAGTTGAAGGTGTTCTCTAAGCAATATGCTGACTCTGTGAAGGTTTTGTTGATTCCACTTGTAGCTTTGATGAAATTGAATTCTTTCTCTCTTTCTGCCTCTTTATCTGTTTTATTGAGATTATCCAAATTGTAGTTAGGATCCTTACCCCAATAAACACGGCTGTTAGTACCTATGAAACGAGGAGTAGTCCAAATGTCAGAGAAATCTGTGCTCAAGCCATCAATATTATGAACAGCGTATGTCTTCTTGTTTGTGATATCCAAAGCCCAATTGTTGAATTCTACTGTACTCTGTGTAGGAGTATTTGTTGCCTTGTCTATAACTGTTTTTGTAGTAGGATCAGTAACAGACATCTTCGCTACACCACGCTCTACATAAACTGTTGCGGCACTAGTTCCTGCCTCTGCTTTTTCCTTGGAAGAATAAATATGTTCTTTATCAATAGTAACCAAAGTTGTTGGTGAGGCAGTTCCTTTCAACGGAGCATTAGCCATATAGAAGTCATTATCAGCCGCCAAATCGTCTACTGAAGGAGTCAAAATTTGGCTGTTCCACTCATTATAACTTTGACCAACAGTAGGCAATGCTACCTTTACTCCACCAGTTTTATTGTTATTAAGCAAAACCAAAACATAATATTGATTCTTGGTATCCACATTAGTAAGCTTTGCTACCAGCTTTTTAGTTGTTGTGATACCAACTGTAGTATCGTCAGTCCAATCTGCAGCAGCTGTTGGTAAATCTACGCTCTCAACAAACTTGCAAGAGCCTTCATCTGAACCATACTTCTGGAAAATAAGGGCAGTTGCGCTTTTTACAGCATACTCATTTGCTGTGCCTTCATCCATTTGAGCACCACCAGCATCTGCAGCACGAGTTCCACTTACCGAAGGCAAGTTGATGGTGAAAGTTGCATAACCAACACCAGTTTCATTAGTACCAGTACCTGGACCTGCGGTTCCCAGGTCCTCATTGCTTGAACAGCTTGCTGTCATAGCTGCGATGACAGCCAAGCCAAATAAATGTTTAATCTTCATAATCTTTGAAAGTTAAGCTTGTTTATAATCGTTATTCTCTAATTTTCTGTTATTCCAATTCCTTTATCTGCTTGAAGACATCTCTTACACGCTCTGCCTCTTTCGAGTTGCCTGCCTTGGCAAGATGCTTTTCGGCAGAAGTAAGATCACCTTTCTGCAAATCGGTGCAGGCGGCATTGAGATTCGCTGTCTCATCATCTGGGAAGAGGCGGACGGCAATGTCGAATACCTCGTTAAACTCTGGCGAACCCGGCTCGTAAGTCTGTGCCACCAGGAACATCTCCTGCAGAGAAAGCTGCTGTGGTTTGGTCTTCAATATCTCCTTGGCTTCTTCGATGCTGAACGGACGAACCGTGTAGGTTACCGTATAGTCGCTATGACGGAGACGAGGATAGATATGATCCAGGATGTAGCGGTAACTAGCCGGATGGAGCTTTCTGATCTTCAGGTCCTTATCGTCGGGAGCCAGCGAGGAGTTAGCTATCTCGAGAATTGCTTCCTTATCAGCCAGATGACTAGCCTGAATCTTCTTCTTGAATCCTTCCCAGTCTTCCGGTGTAGCCTGATAGGTAAAGAGCTTGCTGTTTAAGGTGTAGAGGCTGCTCACATATTTACGGAGGGCAGCTGCACGCTCGTTGGCAAGGCGCTTGTTGTTGGCATACGAACCATCAGGCGACGCATATCCGTGGATATCAATATCTGTGATTTCAACATTCTTGTCGTTCTTCACCAGGTCGATGGTGGAAGTAATCTTCTTCAGCTCAGTAGCATTCTCACGGAAGTTGGCAAGGATATAACTCTTGTTAACCACAAAGCTGAGATAGGCTTCACCCTTTTCGGCTCTCACCTTCTTGGCTTCCGCCTTCGGCTGCACAAAGAAATCCTTCGTAATCTTCGGTGTACGGTCGATATCCGCAATCGGCGTATTGTCCTGTTCTATCAGGTTGCCGCATCCGCAGAGATCTTCTTTCACCGAGAGTTTGAACTTCTTCATCCATTTCTGATAAGGAACAGACTGGGCGAAGTAAACCTGCTGACTGGTCTTGTTCTTGCGGGTAAGAACCTGTGCCTGCGGATTCTTCTTGCTGTCGGCAAGTCGGCGGTATCTTACAGCCTGGTTTCTACCCTGGATGATGATAGGGTTGAGAGCGATAGAATCAGTTCCTACCATTACCGGTGTGAAAACAATCTGCTGCTCTGATTTCATCTTCAAATCGTTCAGATTCATACGGAAGGCAACGTCCATCCGGTTGCCGTTCTTGCGTGCCAAGACGCTTTCTACCTGAATCTTACCCCCTGCCAGCTGTTGAGCCTGAGCAGGCATGATGCCCTGAGAAAGGAGTATGCAGAGGGGCGAAATGACCGCATAAAGCTTCATTTTATCCATATTATGATTTGCCTAAATTTTTTGTATTCTGTCTAGTTATTACGTGTTTTTATTGTCAGTTTAAAACCACAGTTAAATTAAATTCTTAGAACACGTATATGAGAGATAGTGCGGCTTTTGTAGGGCCCACATAGTTGCGGTGGTCTTTGTCGAGACATTTTTCGCATCGTCCGTAAAGCTTGTAAGGACTGTAGGCATATCCCAAACCGATAGACCCTTCGAAATTGAGGTGCTTATTGAGTAGCCACTGATAGCCGTAGGTGAGGCCTCCACCTACATACCAGCCTTCATAGTGCCTGCCCTCCAGAGTTTTCGGCAGGATGCCGAAGGGCATGTCAATGTTTTTAATGTTGTATTCACCGCCTAAGGCATGAATTCCGAAGAAATGGCCTCCAAACTTCTGGCAGGTGTACCATCTGTATTCTGGCATAACATTCCAGAATCTCATCTTCTTGTCGCCCGAGAACTTCCAGGGGTTCAGGGTGCCGAAGAGTTGGAAGGTTGTTTTCTTGCCCGTGCCGATTTCGATGCCGGCGTTGGCAGATGTGGAAGCCCATCCCAGTAAGTTGGTCTTCAGAGCGACCTCCTGCGCTCGCGTCGTTGCCATTGAAAGGATCAGCAGCAGCAACATAGCTGATTTTATGAATGTTTGCTTCATCATATCTTTACTTTTATATTTGGTTTCGTTTATATTAAACTTAGCCTTCGTTTGTTAGTTGGCATCTATTTTCGGCTGCAAACTTAAGAGAAAATCCAATACGAAGCAAGAAAAAGTTTCAAAAAGGTTACATTTTTTTTGTGCAAACGATTGCACGCTTTATGCAATCTGTTTGCGCACACACATCATAAAGCACATGATTATCGGCGTCTGCTTGCCGTCATTGGGAATCAATGAATCTCCTATTAATATTAATGGATATCAGTCTCTTCCGCTGCAGATGCTTTGTTTTCCTTGGGTTGTGGATTGGGTACGAAGCCAAGGATGGCAACCAGACAACTCATCAAAGGACTGATGATATTGAAGAAGCAGAAGGGGAGATAGACAAGTGTCGGGATACCAAGAACCGTACTCT
>OGDF01003222.1_pt1 | contig 20399 bp, 19 predicted proteins | sample 1570141 | NCBI WGS metagenome assembly OGDF01 (sample SAMEA4370581, study PRJEB24528) | human gut metagenome | reverse complement strand
ACAGGCAATCACGCAACAGTTAGTGCCAATCTATGAACCGCTGTTTGCAGATGACAGCTTTGGCTATCGTCCGGGCAGAAGTGCAAAAGACGCAATTAAGAAAGTAAAGGAGTATGCAGAGCATGGATACACATTTGCGGTAGTCCTGGATCTATCGAAATACTTCGACACGCTGAACCACGAAATTCTCATTAACCTGCTTCGTAAGAATATAAAGGACGAACGAGTGGTGCAGATGATCAAGCGTTATCTGAAAAGCGGTGTAATGGAGAACGGAGTGGTCATGGAAACGGAGGAAGGTTCGCCACAAGGAGGAAATCTATCCCCATTACTGGCGAATATCTACCTCAATGAGTTTGACCAGGAATTTCTAAAGAGAGGAGTTCCATATATCCGGTATGCAGATGACATTGTGCTTCTTGCGAAGAGCAAGCGGGCATCGGAGAGACTTCTGGAAAGCAGTACGAAATATCTTGAAGGAAAGCTGAAACTCACAGTCAACAGAGAGAAAAGCCGTACTGTCGGCGTGTTTGCAATCCGAAATTTTAAGTATCTTGGCTTTGCATTGGGAAGGAACGGAGCAGGTATTTACGTTCGCGTTCATCCAAAGTCATGGAAGAAGTTTAAGTCGAAACTGAAGGAGTTATCTTCCCGTAAACGATGTCAGTCAATCAAGCCAAGCCTTGAAAGGATCAAGGTGTATGCAAGAGGATGGCTGAACTATTATGGAATAGCAAGCATGAAGAATAACATCGGAGACATCAACGGATGGCTCTATCACAGAATACGCATGTGTATCTGGAAGCAGTGGAAACTGCCGAGAACGAGATTTAGAAATCTGATAAAACTTGGCATACCAGAACATTATGCGGCAACCATAGCGAACAGTCGCAGAAAGTATTGGTATATCAGTAATAATAAAGCGGTGATCTGGGCGCTAAATAAAGAAAGACTGATAAGAAGTGGCTTTTATGATTTAGCCACAGCCTATCAGTCTGTGCACATCAACTATTGAAACCGCCGTGTACCGAACGGTACGCACGGTGGTGTGAGAGGACGGGAGCTAATCACTCCCTCCTACTCGATTTTAAAGGAGACTTGTATGGAAATAGGAATGTACGAAAAGGAAGTGGAGGATAAAGAAATCCGGGAGATTGCAGAGAGAATCTTACCGGATACTTCTTTTGGAAAAATATACAGAATCTGTGAGCAGTACGGAGAGGAAGAAGCCGACTGCAGGGAATACGACGTTTATAAGCTTGTGACGCCAGAGGGTGATCGGATGCTGAAAAAAGCGGATAAACGGGAGGTTTCAAATTATGAGAAATACCTGAAGCAAAAAGATTTCTGTGTTCCCGAATTTTATGGGCGCTGGGACGACGGCGCGGATATCTGGATCATGCTCGAGAGCATCGAGGGCAATGATTTAAGGGATATGACGGATGAGCTGGCAAAAGCGGCGGCGAAAAGCATTGTTCAGATTCAGAATGCTTTCTGGAATCATCCGGACAGGGAACGCTTTGAAGTCTATCTGGAAAGAATCAGCCGGAGACTCGCCTGCATCAAGGATGAGCCTGAAATCGGCGAAGCCTACGGGCTCTTTTTTGAAAGACAGAAGACCTGCCACAGAACCCTGTCAAACGGTGATTTCCTGGAGTTCAATGTGATTGATAAAAACGGACAGGTATTTATCATTGACTGGGGCTTTGGCGGTATCATGCCCTATTCTCTGGACCTTGCGCGGTTTATCGCCCATGCGACAGAAGACCGGGCGACCTTTCCGTTTTACATGAACGATGAGCAGAAACGTCTGTTTTTGAATACCGTTTACGAAAACCTGGTTGAGAAACTGGATTATGAACAGTATTTATATGACATCAAGCTGGCCGTCCTCAATGAATATGTGGAATTTATCGAAGCGGATGAGGATGACGACAGATGGTATTATAATCATGCAAGAGAGCTGGCAAGAGAGATTTTGGCTGAGAAAGAAGGAAGATAGCAAGATGAAATACGCAGTTATCGGCGCTGGCGGAACCGGCGGTATGATCGGATTTTACATGACAAAGGCAGGAAAAGATGTGACGCTGATTGCCCGCGGCGAGCATCTGGCGAAGATGCAGGAAAAGGGTCTGACGGTGGAAAGAATGTGGGATGGCTCCATGGAGACGCTGCCTGTTTCCGCGACGGATATGGAGCATTACAGGGAGCGGCCGGATGTGATCTTTGTCTGTGTCAAGGGATATTCCCTGGCTGGAACCATTCCGTTTATCAAGAAAGCGGCGAAGAAAGATACCGTGGTGATACCAGTTTTGAATATCTATGGAACAGGCGCAAAGATGCAGAAAGAACTGCCGGAGCTTCTGATTACGGACGGCTGTATCTATGTATCGGCCAATATCAAGGAGCCTGGAGTTCTGCTGCAGCACGGCAAAATTCTGCGGGTTGTTTTTGGAACCAGAGATAAGGAAGATTTCCGAGAGGTATTAAGAGAGATTGCAGAAGATCTCTGTGACTCCGGGATTGAGGGAGTCCTTTCTGAAAATATAAGAAGGGATGCGCTGGAAAAATTCTCCCCGATCGGAGCAGCGGGCCTGTATTTTGACGCGGTGGCCAGGGATTTTCAGCGGGAAGGAGAACCCAGGGAAACTTTCAAAGCGATGATCCGGGAGATTGCCGCACTCGCAGAGGCGATGGGAATTCCCTTTGAAAAAGATATGGTGGAGGCCAACCTGAAGATTCTCTCCAACCTGGTGCCGGAAGCCACAACTTCCATGCAGCGAGACGTACTGGCCGGCAAAAATTCAGAAATCGACGGGCTGGTCTATGAGGTTGTGCGGATGGGAGCCGAGTACGGCGTCCCGGTCCCAGTGTATACGAAAGTGGCGGAGAAACTGCGTGGGATAAAATAAATATACTGTATTTTTTATATGGGAACCGCCCAGTCACTGAAAACAATGACTGAGAGGTTCCTTTTTCATCAGTAAAGCTCTGCGATTCTGGTCACGCCCACATAGATCTCCTGGACCTTATACCAGGTCCGGTAATCCACCTCGCCGGTCTCGGGAAGACCGAAGATATCCTGGAAGATCTCCACAGCCCGCTGTGTTTCCTCTCCGTAGATGCCGTCTACCCGGATCTTCGGGATCAGGGGATAATTGTTGGAGATGGCGTTGAGCTGCTCCTGGAGCTGTTCGACCTTCTGCCCGCGGCTTCCGATATCCAGAGTCTCCCCGGGCCAGGAAGCCGGGATGCCGGAGATCTCCTCAGCAGAGTTGATATACATATCATCCCCGTAATAATAGCGGAGAATCTCAACAGGTGTATAATTCTGATCCCCCAGATATTTGGAACCCCACTGGGAGAGCCAGTTGGGGCAGCTGACCCTCTGCCCGTCACAGTACTGGGTCAGAATGGGCTGGCGCACATTGGGCCGGGAGAGATAACTTGCAAAGACTTCATCCACCACCTCGGAGATACTCTCAAAAATGTTCCGGTTGGGGATCCATTTGTGGTCGAAAGCGGTAGAGGAAGTGATGGTGAAGGAATAGCCCTTATTTCTATACCATTCGGTATACACCCGGTTCAGCGTAAACGACATAATCGCCAGCACATTCGCCACAATCGCCGCCCTCGGCCAGGTGGCGTAGATCTCGCTGGAGGCCACATTTTTGATGTAATCCGAATAGCGGATATAGTAATCCTGGGCAGTACTGTCCCTGGGGGAGCCGTCGTGGACCACGATGTATTCCGGCACGACCACCCGGCTCAGGACGATCTCACCGGAAGCGTTGACGGGCTTGATTTCTGCCTCGGCGATCTTTGGCGGATAATTGCCGAAAAGCGTATGAGCGGGGATTGTGTAATTCTGGAAGTCGCCGGAGGCCTCTAAGGGGGAGAGTCTTACATCCTGGAGGGCCAGAGAGCCGGAAAAAAGCTCCGCCCCCGAGATGGAAAGTGGCTCAAAGCCATCTGCCTGAATCTGGAAAGTATATTCCGAATAGGGCTGGTTTTCGCTGGGTTCCATACTGTACTCAATGGGCGGAGCAGGAAGCTCCACGGTTTCAGAATTTCCATTTGTGTCGGTGCCGATCTCCTCCAGGGCTTTCTCCGGCTGGCCGGTATCGAAGATCCGGATCCGGGCATTTTCCACAGGGGAACGGGTCAGGGCCGAGTCCACATGGATGCGGAACCGGCCTTTATCCGGTGTATCAGAAGAAAGAGTCTGCGGCATAAGTCAACCTCTGAAAGACTTTCCCTACAGTTTATGCAGCAGGGGTGCCGCTTAAAACTCACTCTTTCGGAAGCTCAGAAGCGCAGTGAGGGCATTTTACCGCGTCGATATGAATCTCGGATTTACAATAAGGACATACTTTGGTGGTAGGTGCTGTTTCCGGTTCCGGCTTCGGGCGGCGGATCACATTGATACCTTTTACTACCATAAAAATAGAGAAGGCAATGATCAGAAACTGGATCACGGTCTGGATAAAGGAGCCGTAAGCGAAAACGGAAGTCGATGCCTTCGCTGCCTCCAGGGTGGGGTAGGACTGGCCGTCCAGGGCGATGAAAAGATTGGAAAAGTCAACCTTTCCGGTGGCGATGCTGATGACAGGCATAAGGACGTCGTTTACCAGGGAATTGATGATGTTGCTGAAGGCTCCGCCGACAATGACACCGATAGCCATATCCATGACATTGCCGCGCATGATGAATTCTTTGAATTCTTCTGTGATCTTGCTCATAAAGAGTTCCTCCTTATAGTAGTTAGTAGTGCTCACGGATTGCTCCGTGCTTTGTACTCACGCAATCCTCCCGCTATTCGCATATCGTGAAGCTTACGCTCCACTTTTATGCTCATATTGGGGCGTGTCTCAAGATCATATCTCACCCCTTGTGCAAGCACAGGTGTGAGAATGACCTTTCGACCTTGTAATCATAAGTATATCATAGAAAAAGTTGTCTGCACGGAAAAAATGCATTTTTATGTAAAAAAACAGTTGAAAAATAAAAATGGATGTGATAAAATATCGACAATTTGAGCAAAAGTAAGGGGGGACGACGAATAGGAAAACAGAAGTTCTTATTCCCGTCTCTTTTTTTATGTGCCCCGCAACTGTTTAGAAAGGATTAGGTGACATATGAAAGCATTTCTGATTTTGGAAGACGGAACCGTCTTTACCGGAACCAGCATCGGTTCAACCAGGGAGGTAATCAGCGAAATCGTTTTTAACACTTCCATGACCGGTTATCTGGAAGTCCTGACCGACCCGTCCTATGCAGGACAGGCAGTGGTAATGACCTACCCTCTGATTGGAAACTATGGTATTTGTTATGAAGACATGGAGTCCGGACGCCCCTGGCCGGATGGATATATCGTACGGGAGCTCTCCCGTATGCCCAGCAACTTCCGTTCTGAGGACACCATTCAGAATTTCCTGAAAAAATTCAACATTCCGGGAATTGCAGGAGTAGATACCAGAGCCCTGACAAAGATCCTTCGTGAAAAAGGTACCATGAACGGCATGATCACCACCAACGAGAACTATTCCCTCGATGAGATCATACCGAAGCTGAAAGCCTACACCACCGGAAAAGTTGTGGAGAAAGTTACCTGCAAGGAGAAATATGTGATTCCGGGAGAGGGCCCGAAGGTAGCTCTTCTGGACCTGGGTGCCAAGAGAAATATTGCCCGTTCCTTGAATGAGAGAGGCTGCGAGGTTACAGTTTACCCGGCAGACACCCCCGCGCAGGAGATCATCGCGTCCAAACCCGACGGTATCATGCTTTCCAACGGCCCTGGAGACCCGAAGGAATGTACCGGCGTGATCCGCGAGATCAAAAAGTTATATGACACAGAGATCCCCATCTTTGCCATCTGTCTCGGTCATCAGCTCATGGCTCTGGCTACTGGCGCAGATACCCATAAGATGAAATACGGCCATCGCGGCGGCAACCATCCGGTGAAAGATCTGGCCACCGGCCGTGTCTACATTTCCTCCCAGAACCATGGTTATGTGGTGGATATGGATACGCTGGATCCGAAGGTGGCAACGCCCGCTTTTGTAAACGTAAACGACGGAACCAACGAAGGTCTTGCCTATACGGGAAAAAATATTTTCACCGTGCAGTTCCATCCGGAGGCTTCCCCGGGACCCCGGGATTCCGGTGTGCTCTTTGACCGTTTTATGAAGATGATGGAGGTAAAAAAGAATGCCTAAGAATCCAGAAATCAAGAAAGTTCTTATGATCGGCTCCGGCCCTATCGTCATCGGCCAGGCAGCAGAGTTTGACTATGCGGGAACCCAGGCTTGCCGTTCCTTGAAGGAAGAGGGCATCGAGGTCGTACTTTTAAACTCCAATCCGGCTACCATCATGACGGATAAAGATATCGCTGACAAAGTTTACATCGAGCCGCTGACTGTGGAAGTAGTAGAGCAGCTCATCGAAAAAGAGAAACCCGACAGCATCCTTCCGACCCTGGGAGGCCAGGCCGGACTGAACCTTGCCATGGAGCTTGCCGAGAGAGGTTTCCTGGAAGAGCACAACGTTCGCCTCTTCGGTACCGCGGCAGAGACCACCAAGAAGGCGGAGGACCGTCTGGAATTTAAAGAAACCATGGAGAAAATCGGCGAGCCCATTGCAGCTTCCCTGGTTGTTGAGAACGTAGAAGACGGCGTGGCTTTCGCTGAGAAGATAGGCTACCCGGTTGTGCTTCGTCCGGCGTACACCCTGGGCGGCAGCGGCGGCGGTATCGCTCACAACTATGAAGAACTGGTGGAGATCCTGGAGAACGGTCTTCGTCTCTCCCGTGTAGGTCAGGTTCTGGTAGAACGCTGCATCGCCGGCTGGAAAGAGATCGAGTACGAGGTAATGCGTGACAGTGCAGGAAACGTGATCACGGTCTGCAACATGGAAAACATCGACCCGGTTGGCGTGCATACCGGAGATAGTATTGTAGTAGCTCCGTCCCAGACCCTGGGAGATAAAGAGTACCAGATGCTCCGTACCTCCGCTCTGAACATCATCTCCGAGCTGAAGATCACCGGAGGCTGTAACGTACAGTTTGCCCTTCATCCGGAGAGCTTCGAGTACTGCGTCATCGAGGTAAACCCCCGTGTAAGCCGTTCCTCTGCTCTGGCAAGTAAAGCCACCGGTTACCCCATCGCAAAGGTTGCAGCAAAGATCGCTCTTGGCTACACACTGGACGAGATCAAAAATGCCATCACCGGAAAGACTTATGCGAGCTTTGAACCCATGCTGGACTACTGCGTGGTCAAGATTCCGCGTCTTCCCTTCGATAAATTTATCACCGCAAAGAGAACCCTTACAACTCAGATGAAGGCAACCGGAGAGGTTATGAGCATCTGTGATAACTTCGAGGGCGCTCTGATGAAAGCCATTCGTTCTCTGGAGCAGCATGTGGACTGCCTGCTTTCCTATGATTTCAGCGATCTGGACGACGACGCTCTCATCAAACAGCTGAAAGTCGTTGACGACCGCCGGATCTGGGTTATCGCTGAGGCTCTCCGCCGCGGTGTTACCTATGAGACGATCCACTCCATCACAAAGATCGACGAGTGGTTCATCGATAAGATTGCCATCCTCGTGGAGATGGAGCAGGCCCTGAAGACCCAGGAGCTCACCGTTGACCTCTTAAAAGAAGCCAAGAGACTGGAGTTCCCGGACAATGTCATCGCCCGCCTCACCGGAAAGAGTGAGGAGGAGATCAAGAATCTTCGTTATGAAAACAGTATCGTAGCCGCTTATAAGATGGTAGATACCTGTGCGGCAGAGTTCGAGGCTGAGACCCCGTACTACTATTCCGTATTCGGCCGTGAGAACGAAGCAGTAGAGACCAGCGGAAAGAAAAAAGTTCTGGTTCTCGGTTCCGGCCCCATCCGTATTGGTCAGGGTATCGAGTTCGATTTCTGCTCCGTTCACTGTACCTGGGCATTTAAAAAGGAAGGCTTCGAGACCATCATCATCAACAACAACCCGGAGACCGTAAGTACGGACTTCGATATCGCTGATAAGCTGTACTTTGAGCCGCTGACTCCCGAGGATGTGGAGAACGTGGTAAATATCGAGAAACCCGACGGAGCTGTGGTTCAGTTCGGCGGACAGACCGCTATCAAACTGACCGAGGCTTTGATGAAGATGGGTGTGCCCATCCTCGGAACCTCCGCAGAGAACGTAGATGCGGCAGAGGATCGTGAGCTCTTCGATGCAATCCTGGAAGAGTGCCAGATCCCGAGACCCAAGGGACATACCGTATTTACCGCAGAAGAGGGAATCAAGGCGGCCAATGAGCTGGGCTATCCGGTTCTGGTTCGTCCTTCCTATGTACTGGGCGGACAGGGCATGCAGATCGCCATCAATGACGAGGATGTGGAAAAATACATCGGCATCATCAACCGTTATACCCAGGAACATCCGATCCTGGTAGATAAATACCTGGTAGGAAAAGAGATCGAGGTCGACGCTGTCTGCGACGGGGAGGACATCCTGATCCCAGGTATCATGGAGCACATCGAGCGCGCCGGTATCCATTCCGGAGACAGTATCTCCGTTTATCCGGCACCTAGCCTCAATGATAAAGTAAAAGCCACCATCACTGACTACACCGCGAAGCTGGCGAGATCCCTTCATGTCATCGGACTTATCAACATCCAGTTTATCGTCTGCGGCGAGGATGTTTACGTCATCGAGGTAAATCCGCGTTCCAGCCGTACGGTTCCCTACATCAGCAAAGTAACCGGTATCCCCATCGTTCCTCTGGCAACGAAAGTAATCCTGGGCCGGAAGATCAAGGAGCTTGGCTACACACCGGGACTTCAAAAGGAAGCTGATTACATCGCCATCAAGATGCCGGTGTTCTCCTTTGAGAAGATCCGCGGCGCAGATATCAGCCTTGGACCGGAGATGAAATCCACCGGTGAGTGTCTGGGAATCGCTAAGACATTCAACGAGGCTCTCTACAAGGCCTTCCTTGGAGCAGGCATCAACCTTCCGAAATACAAGAACATGATCATCACCGTCCGGGATGAGGACAAAGAGGACATCATCGATGTGGCCCGCCGCTTTGAGAAGATCGGCTACCGGATCTTCGCTACTCTGGGAACTGCCAAAGTTCTTCAGGAGGCAGGCGTTCACGCTGTCCGCACCAACAAGGTGGAGCAGCCATCACCGAACCTTCTGGACCTGATCCTCGGCCACGAGATTGACCTTGTCATTGATACTCCGCCCCAGGGCGTCGAGCATTCCAGAGACGGTTTCGTGATTCGCCGTACCGCCATTGAGACCGGCGTCAATGTTCTGACCGCTATGGATACGGCCAGAGCTCTTGTAACCAGTCTTGAGAATACCGATATCCGTAAGCTGGAGCTCATTGATATCGCAACTGTGAAAAACATCTGAGAATAGAGAATAAAAAAGTGCCGCAGAGATCTTTGGATTTCTGCGGTAATTTTTTTGAAAAAGGAGAAAAACAATGCCCGAATGGACACATTTTGACGAAAACGGAAACGCCCGTATGGTGGACGTGACAGAAAAAAATCCCACGATCCGTACGGCCACGGCGGTGGGAAGCCTTCTGGTGAGCGAGGAGGTGCTTTCTGCCATCAAAGGCCACGAGATCAAAAAAGGAGATGTGCTCACAGTGGCCCAGGTGGCAGGAATTATGGCGGTGAAACAGACCTCCCACCTGATTCCCATGTGCCATCCGCTGCTGACGCAGAACTGTACAGTCAATTTTGCGCTGGAGGAAAAGCCCTCACCCAGAGTCATCGCCCGCTGCACCGTAAAGCTGGAGGGAAAGACTGGTGTGGAGATGGAAGCTCTCACCGGCATCTCTGTAGCCCTGCTCACGGTCTATGACATGTGCAAGGCCCTGGACAAACGGATGATTATGACGGATGTTCACCTGGAAGAGAAGACCGGAGGAAAAAGCGGAGAGTTCCATTTTTGATTTTTGACAGATAAAAAGAAAGCCTGGAGCAGACGAAACAACATTGCTCCAGGCTTTTTTCAGTAAAATTAGTTATCTTCCGGCATATCCTCGCTGGTGTATACCTGACGTTTTCTTGCCATCTCATCACTTTCGAGGTATTCATCGTAGGTGGTGATCTTATCGATCATGGTGCCGTTCGGCAGGATCTCCATGATACGGTTGGCCGTGGTCTGAACGATCTGATGGTCGCGGGAAGCGAAGAGAATCACGCCCGGGAATTTGATGAGACCGTTGTTCAGAGCGGTGATGGACTCCATATCCAGATGGTTGGTCGGCTCGTCCAGAACGAGTACGTTGGCTCCGGAGATCATCATCTTGGAGAGCAGGCAGCGGACTTTTTCTCCTCCAGAGAGGACTTTGACTTTCTTCATACCGTCGTCGCCGGCGAAGAGCATTCTTCCGAGGAAGCCGCGGACATAGGTGGCATCCTTGATCTCGGAGAACTGGGTCAGCCAGTCAACGATAACCAGATCGTTGTCGAATTCTTTCGTGCTGTCCTTCGGGAAATAAGCCTGGCTGGTGGTCACGCCCCATTTATAGCTTCCCTCGTCGGGCTCCATCTCTCCGGTGAGAATCTGGAAGAGGGTGGTTTTTGCAAGTTCGTTTCCGCCGACGAAAGCAACCTTGTCGTCATGGCCGAGGATGAAGGAGATGTTGTCCAGAACCTTCACACCGTCGATGGTCTTGCTGATGCCTTCTACGGTGAGCACTTCATTTCCGATTTCGCGGTTGGGACGGAAATCAATGTAAGGATATTTACGGCTGGAAGGACGGATCTCATCCAGCTGGATTTTTTCCAGGGCACGCTTACGGCTCGTAGCCTGTTTGGATTTGGAAGCGTTGGCGCTGAACCGGGAGATGAACTCCTGCAACTCTTTGATTTTTTCCTCTTTTTTCTTGTTGGCTTCTTTCATCTGACGGATCATCAGCTGGCTGGACTCGTACCAGAAATCGTAGTTTCCGGCATAGAGCTGGATCTTGCCGTAGTCGATGTCGGCGATGAAGGTGCAGACCTTGTTGAGGAAATAACGGTCATGGGAAACGACGATAACCGTATTGTTGAAGTTGATGAGGAACTCCTCAAGCCAGCTGATTGCATCGAGGTCCAGATGGTTGGTCGGCTCGTCGAGCAGAAGGATATCGGGGTTTCCGAAAAGGGCTTTGGCCAGAAGAACTTTCACCTTCTCACTTCCGTTCAGGTCCTTCATGAGAGAGTAGTGAAGCTCCGGAGCGATGCCCAGACCGTTTAAGAGAGTGGCGGCATCAGACTCGGCCTCCCAGCCATTCATCTCGGCAAACTCACCCTCCAGCTCACTGGCGCGGATACCGTCCTCGTCGGTGAAATCCTCTTTTATGTAGATGGCTTCTTTTTCCTTCATGATATCATAGAGGCGCTGGTTTCCCATGATGACGGTGTCCAGTACGGGGAAACTGTCGTATTTGAAGTGGTCCTGCTCCAGTACGGAAAGACGCTGGCCCGGGGTGATGGTGACATCGCCGCTGGTGGTCTCGAGCTGACCGGAAAGAATCTTTAAGAACGTGGATTTTCCGGCACCGTTGGCTCCGATGAGGCCGTAGCAGTTGCCTTCGGTGAATTTGATGTTGACGTCCTCGAAAAGGGCTTTTTTGCCGATTCGAAGAGTGACATTATTTGCACTGATCATATTTGTATTGTACCTCCTTAGAAACAGGACTGCATGTGGTCATACAGCGGTTTCCTGGCTTTTCACATGTTTTTTGACTGCATCGTTTCTATTCTAACTGAAAACAGAAAAAAAGCAAGTGAAAAATGGAAAAAACCGGGCTGCTTCCGAAAAAAGACAAATTGGTTTTGTGTTGACTCTTGTGGATTTTGAAAAAGACTTTGTTAAAAATCGCTAAAACCGCATATTTCCGGCATTTTTCCATTGGGAGAAAATATTGAGAAATCAGTTGCTTTTTGACGTAAATCATGGTAGAATGGAAACAATCAAAATAAAACAACACAATCAAACATAAGGAGGATCATTCTCATGGCTATTAACGAGTATGAAATCAAAAAACAGATCTGCGACATCGGCAAACGCATTTATGACCGGAACATGGTTGCTGCAAACGATGGAAACATTTCCGTAAAACTGAACGACAATGAATTCCTTTGCACCCCGACCGGTGTTTCCAAAGGTTTCATGACTCCGGAGTACATCTGTAAAGTAGATGCCAAAGGAAACGTAATCCAGGCAAACGGAAACTTCCGTCCGTCTTCCGAGATCAAAATGCACATGAGAGTGTATGAGAAGAGACCGGATGTAGGTGCAGTTGTACACGCTCATCCGAACTTCGCTACCGCTTTTGCTATCGCAGGTATTCCGCTGACACAGCCGATCATGCCCGAGGCAGTTATCGCTCTTGGCTGCGTGCCCATCGCTGAGTACGGCACACCGTCCACCGTTGAGATTCCGGACAACATCGAGAAATACCTTCCGTACTACGACGCAGTTCTTCTTGAGAACCACGGCGCACTGACCTGGAGCACCGACCTTCTGGCAGCATACATGAAGATGGAGTCTGTAGAGTTCTACGCAGAGCTTCTCTACAAATCCAAAATGCTGGGCGGCCCGAAGGAGTTCGACAAAGAGCAGATCGCAAAACTGTACGAGATCAGAAGAAAAATGGGTCTTCCGGGCAAACATCCCGCAAACCTGTGTGCAGAGCTGAACGGACCGGGCAAAGGATGTCATTCCTGCGATGCAGCATGCTCCTGCGGTACCAAGAAAGCAGAGCCGGATGTAGAGAAGATCGTCGCTGAAGTGACAAAGAAGATTCTGGAGCAGATGAAATAATTTTTAAGGAGGCTCATTATGGCTATTAACGAACAAGAGATCCAAGAGATTGTTCGAAGCGTCCTGAAGGGCATGGGTACCACAGCTGCGGCACCGGCAGCCCCGAAGGCTCCGGAGAAGAAGCTTCTGGGTATCTTTGAGACCGCAGATGAAGCCATCGCGGCAGCAAAGGCAGCACAGAAGGAAATTCAGCCGATGCCCCTGGAATTCCGTGAAAAAATCATTGCAAATATCCGTAAAAAAACACTGGAAAACGCCAAGCTCCTTTCCGAGCTGGCAGTAGAAGAGACCGGCATGGGAAATGTCGGCCACAAGATCATCAAGCATCAGCTGGTGGCTGAGAAGACTCCGGGCACGGAGGATCTCAAGACCATCGCCTGGTCCGGTGACAGAGGCCTGACACTGACCGAGATGGGTCCCTGGGGAGTGATCGGAGCTGTCTGCCCCTCCACAAACCCGACCTGTACCGTCATCTGCAACTCCATCGGCATGCTGGCTGCTGGAAACGCAGTCGTATTCATGCCTCACCCCAGCGCAAAGAACTGTTCCAATCTGGCCATTGACATGGTAAACCGTGCCAGTGTTGAGGTTGGCGGTCCGGAGAATATCGTGACCGCAGTTGCCGAGCCCACCATGGATGTGAGCAACTACATTTTCAAGCACAAAGACGTGGATATGCTCTGTGCTACCGGCGGCCCGGGCGTTGTGACCGCAGTCCTTTCCTCCGGAAAGAGAGCAATGGGAGCAGGAGCAGGCAACCCGCCTGTACTGGTGGATGAGACCGCCAATATCCCGAAAGCAGCCCAGGATATCATCAACGGCTGCACCTTTGATAACAACCTTCCCTGCATCGCAGAGAAAGAGGTTGTCGTTGTAGATACCGTGGCAGACGAGCTGATCTATCACATGGAACAGAACGGCTGTTATCATGCGAGCCCCGAAGAGGTCCAGAAGCTGGTAGATACCGTTCTGGATGACAAGAATGGCAAGAAAGTCATCAGCCGTAAATGCGTGGGACGCAGTGCCAAAGTCCTTCTCGGAAAAATCGGTGTGACCGTAGGCGACGAAGTCCGCTGCATCATTTTCGAGGGAGAGAAGACACATCCCCTGATCTGGACAGAGCTGATGATGCCGATTCTCGGTATCGTCCGTGTGAAAAATGTGGATGAGGGAATCGCTGTGGCAGTAGAGCTGGAGCACGGCAACCGCCATTCCGCTCACATGCACTCAACCAACATCAACAATCTGACCAGATTTGGAAAAGCCATTGACACCGCTATTTTCGTAAAGAACGCACCTTCCTATGCGGCACTGGGCTTCGGCGGAGAAGGATATCCCACCTTCACCATCTGCAGCCGTACCGGAGAGGGTCTTACCTCTGCAAAGAGCTTTACAAAGGCAAGAAGATGTGTCATGGGCGATGCGCTTTGCATCAGATAAGGAGTGATAAACGTGGAAATGAATATTGAAGAAATCGTAAAACAGGTCCTGGCTGAGATGAAAGGAGCCGCTCCTGCTGACGTGGCTCCCGCTGTAAAAGCAGATCCCGCGGCAACAGCAGCAGGCGAGATCCCGAAGACCGCTCATGTAGCAGTCCTCACCGCCCTGGAACATTTTGATATCAAAGAGTATCCGATGCCGGAAGTCGGCGACGACGATATCCTCGTAAAAGTAGAGGGCTGTGGAGTCTGCGGTACCGATGCTCATGAGTTCAAGAGAGATCCCTTCAGCCTGATCCCGGTAGCTCTGGGACATGAGGGAACCGGTGAGATCGTAAAAATGGGTAAAAACGTAAAAGTTGATACCGCCGGCAAAACGGTTCAGGTAGGCGACAAAGTCGTTACCTGCATGATCTTCAAGGATGATCCGGAGATCACAATGTTCGACCTGAACAAGAAAAACGTAGGCGGAGCTGATGTATACGGCCTCCTTCCAGATGACGATGTACATCTGAACGGCTGGTTCTCCGATTATATCCTGATCAGAGGCGGCAGCTTCGGTTCTACCTTCTTTAATGTAAGTGATCTGGATCTGGATTCCCGTATTCTCATCGAGCCGTGTGCTGTACTGGTACATGCCGTTGAGAGAGCAAAAACCACCGGTATCCTTCGCTTCAACAGCCGTGTTGTTGTACAGGGCTGCGGACCGATCGGTCTGATCTGCATCGCTATCCTGAAAACCATGGGTGTTCAGAACATCTGTGCAGTAGACGGAGAGCAGAAACGTCTTGACTTCGCTAAGAAGATGGGCGCAAAGATGACTGTAAACTTCAAGGATCACAAGGGCATCGAGGCTCTGGCCGGAGCAGTAAAAGACGCTTTCGGCGGTCATCTGGCAGACTTCGCATTCCAGTGTACCGGTTCTCCGGTGGCACATGCCAATATCTATAAATTTATCCGTAACGGCGGCGGCCTCTGCGAGCTTGGTTTCTTTATCAACGGCGGCGATGCAACCATCAACCCGCACTTTGATATCTGCTCCAAAGAGATCACGATCGTTGGTTCCTGGGTATACACTCTGAGAGATTATGTAACAACCTTTGATTTCCTGAAGAGTGCAAAAGAGATCGGCCTTCCGATGAGCGAGCTCATCACCGATAAGTTCCCGCTGGAGGAGATCAACGAGGCTCTTAAGACCAACCTGGCTATGACCGGACTTAAGATCGCTATCGTCAACAAGTAAGCAGAAAGGAGTGACAGGCCATGCAGGAGGCAGCAGGTCTTCTGGAGGTGTTTGGCTGTGTGGCAGCCTTTGCGGCAGCAGATGCGGCAGCGAAAGCGGCCAACGTCACCATCCAGTCCATTGATAAAAACAAACCTGCCAATGCGGATGCGTTGCCGGTACCACTCATCACCTGCCTGAAGATCAGAGGCAGCGTAGCTGACGTGGAGGCGGCCATGGATGCAGCAGCCGCGGCAGCAGAAAGTATCACTGGTGTGGTATCCCGTTATATCATCGCCGGTCCGTCCGAGGAGACGGAGAAAATGCTGAGGATCAGCGCTATATAATTGTCTTGCAATGTCAGGCAGGATATATTAAAATAAAAGAAGAATGATTGGTTTAACCCGCACAAGGAGGATATAGGAAATGACACAGGAAGCATTAGGAATGGTAGAAACCAGAGGACTCGTAGCAGCAATCGAGGCTTCTGACCAGATGGTAAAAGCAGCAGATGTAACTCTGATCGGTACTGAGAAGATCGGTTCCGGACTGGTAACTGTTATGGTACGCGGCGATGTTGGAGCTGTTAAGGCTGCTACAGAGGTTGGCGGAGCAGCAGCTTCCAGACTGGGCGAACTCGTAGCTGTACATGTAATCCCGAGACCGCACAACGATGTGCAGAAAATTCTGCCGACCATCTAATCGCGGAAACTCTAAAATCCAGTAAAGGAAAAGGAAGCACATATGAAAGCGATTGGATTAGTTGAGCTGCCTAACTGCACGGATGCCATTCAGGCGCTGGATGTTATGCTGAAGACAGCAGATGTTCAGTTCCTCACCTGGGAGAAGAAGTTAGGCGGAAGGTTGGTAACGCTCATCGTCCAGGGGAATGTTGCCGCGGTGACAGAAGCAGTGGAAGCTGCAAAACACAGAGCCGTCGGACGCGTGGTGGCTTCCACAGTGATTGCAAATCCGCACGAAGAAACTTGGAAGTTGATAGAGGTCAGCAGAAGAAAGTATCCGTATCTGCGGGACCTTAACGATACTTCTGTCTGACAGACAGGGGTTAAAGGAGGAAATAAGAATGGAACTTCAGGCATTAGGTATGATCGAAACGAGAGGACTGGTAGCTTCTATCGAGGCTGCCGACGCTATGCTGAAAGCCGCTAACGTTGTTCTGGTTGGTACTGAGAAGATCGGTTCCGGACTGGTAAGCGTTATGGTTCGCGGTGATGTTGGAGCTGTCAAGGCTGCTGTTGAGGCAGGAAGCGCAGCTGCAGAGAAGCTTGGTGAGATCATCGCAGTTCATGTAATTCCGAGACCGCACAGTGATGTGGAAAAGATTCTGCCGCAGGCATAAGATGAAATAAAGGGTGCCGCAGGAGTGCAATAAGTCTCTAGGGCGGCGCCCTTTTCTGCTTATGTATAACAGCAGCGGAAAACTTCGGAGAAAGGAACATATTATGCAGGAACAAGAGTTGGTAAATGCAATAGCGAAGCTGGTTGTGGAACAGCTGAAAAATGTAGATGTCTGCGATCCGAAAGACCGGATTCCGGTGGGCATTTCCGCAAGACATGTACATCTTTCCCAGGCAGATCTTGAGACCCTGTTCGGAAAAGGCTATGAACTGCATAAAAAGAAAGATCTTATGGGCGGGCAGTATGCGGCGCAGGAGTGTGTGACCATCATTGGAACAAAGCTTCGTGCCATCGAGAATGTCCGTGTTCTGGGACCGGTTCGGAAACAGACACAGGTGGAGGTTTCTGCGACGGATGCAGTGAGACTGGGAGTGAAAGCTCCGGTTCGTCTGTCCGGCGATTTGGCAGGCTCCGCACCGGTGACTCTGGTGGGACCGAAAGGCGCCATCTATCTGAAAGAGGGATGTATCGTGGCAAAACGCCATATCCATATGTCTCCGGAAGATGCAGCACGTTTTGGCGTAGTGGACAAACAGGTAGTAAAGGTTCGTTTTGAGAGCGGAAGAGGCGGTACGCTGGAAGATGTGCCGGTCCGTGTGGATCCTTCTTTTGATCTGGAGATGCACATCGATACTGATGAGGCAAACGGCTTGGGCATCGCCAAGGATATGGGCTATCTGATCAAATAGCAGAAAAAGGGGACTTAGGAAGGACTTGATACAAAGATGATTATTGGCAAAGTTGTTGGAACCGTGATTTGTACGAGAAAGAACAGCAGTCTTGTGGGCAGCAAATTTCTGATCGTTGATCCCATGGAAAAAATGGAGATTGACGGCTGTGACCGGATCGTGGCTGTGGACGATGTGGGAGCCGGTATCGGCGAACTGGTCCTGGTGGCTACGGGCAGTGCGGCAAGACTTGGCTGCGGCGATCCGAATTCCCCGGTGGATGCATGTATTGTTGGTATCGTTGATGACCCGCAGAAAATAGTCATTGTGGAATAAAAGACAGGTTGGAGTAGTGGACATGGTTAGTATGTTAGATTTAAAAAACGCTTTATTTGAGGGCGGTGTCGTAGGTGCCGGTGGAGCTGGTTTTCCCACCCATGCAAAGCTTTCTGACCAGGCAGATACAGTGATTCTGAACTGTGCAGAGTGTGAGCCGCTGATCAAGGTTGACCGTCAGCTGATGGTAGACTATATCAATGAGATCCTTTCCGGTATGCAGATGATGGTGGAAGCCATGGGAGCAAAGGAAGGAATCATTGCGGTTAAGAAATCCTACACAGCCTCAATCGAAGCAGTAAAGAGCAATATTGGAAATTACAAGAATCTCCGTCTTCACATTTTACCGGACATTTATCCGGCAGGAGACGAGGTGGTTCTGATTTATGAGACTACCGGACGGATCGTTCCCCAGGGTAAGATCCCCATTCTGGTAGGCTGTGTCGTTTGTAACGTTGAGACCGTTCTGAACATTTATCAGAAAGTTACCAGCGACACCAATGTGGTAAATAAATTTGTGACTGTGGCAGGTCTGGTTAAGAAACCGGTAACGGTGAAAGTTCCTGTCGGCGTCACCGTAAAAGAACTCATCGACATGGCAGGCGGAGTTTCCACAGAAGAGTATGTACCTCTGATGGGAGGCCCCATGACCGGACGGATCTGCGGCCTGAATGATGTTGTCACCAAGACGACAAAGGCACTTCTGATCCTGCCTCCGAACTGTCTGCCTATCCGCAAACGCCAGAGTTCTCCGAAAATGGATATCCGGAATGCCATGAGCGTATGTTCTCAGTGCTCCATGTGTACGAGTCTCTGTCCCAGAAACCTTCTCGGACAGTCTATCGCACCGAATGTATTTATGAGAGCCATCGCCAACGGACTTACCTATGATGTGGAACCGTTTTTGAACTCCTTCTTCTGTTGCTCCTGCGGCCTCTGCGAGATGTATTCCTGCCATCAGGGCCTGTCTCCCAGAAGACTTCTGGATCAGTACAAAGGAGCGCTCCGTGCGAAAGGTGTCCGGGTTCCGGACAAACCGGGAAAAGGTGTGGCAGATCCCATGCGTGATGAGCGCCGGGTTCCGGAGCATCGCCTGATTACGCGTCTGGGTCTGGCAGGTTTTGATGTTCCCGCACCCATGACAGAGATCACTTCCGTAAAAGAAGTCAAGCTCATGCTCCGTCAGAACATCGGAGCTCCCTGTGTTCCCTCTGTAAAAGTAGGAGATACAGTCAGTGTAGGACAGAAGATCGCAGCCCCGCCTGAGGGTGCTCTGGGAACCTGCCTGCACGCAAGTATTGCCGGAACGGTTACTGCGGTAACGGACAATTTCGTGAGTATTAAAGCATAATGGAGATGAAAAACGATGAAAGCAATAGGAATGGTAGAATATAAGACAGTCTCCTCTGGTATCAAAGCGGCTGATCTTATTGTAAAAACAGCAGAGGTTGAGCTTCTGGAAGCTCAGACAGTATGCCCCGGTAAGTTCATTATCCTCTTTACCGGTGATTTAAGTGCAATCAGAGTCTCCGTTGATGCGGCAGTCAAGACCTATCCGGAAAGCCTGATTGACAGCTTTGTCCTGGGTAATCCCCACGAGTCCCTGTACCGTGCCCTGCACTGTACGGCAGAAGTGGATACGATCCAGGCCCTCGGCGTAATCGAAACCTTCACAGGAGCGTCTGCCATCGTGGCAGCCGATCATGCAGCCAAGACCGCAGAGGTAACGGTATTTGAAGTCCGTCTCTGCCGTGGTATGTGCGGAAAATCCTATGTGCTTCTGACCGGCAGCGTAGCTGCAGTGACAGAGGCAGTGGAATCCTCTGTGGCACACCTCAAGGAAGAGGGTACGATGCTGGATTACGCGGTAATCCCGAGTCCGTCGAAGGATTTTGTGAAGACGTTGATTTAATGTTTTTGTGAAAAAGATATGGGAAAAAGGAATGGGTGAGGAAGACCTGTTCCTTTTTTTTTATGCTTTGGAAAGCCTACGAAACCTAAATTCGAGGGGGCGGCTCGGAGTCGCGAGCCCGCCGCCCCCTCGAGCTCCCCCATCGGGCCCGCTTTAGAAAATATGGGGCTTACGTCATACAAGGACTGCGTGAAATGACGGGTGGTTTGTGCATCATGGTGAAGAATGATGTGTTATTTCGTGTAGTGGGACTATGATGTAAGTTTTGTAATTGTTCAGGAGCCATTGTTCTGCGAGGTGTTTTGTCATGAATATGCCCCAAATCCATCGCCGAAGGCGATTTTTGCTCGTAACTGTGAAGGTATTGAACAGTTACTAAGGTTTTATATTTTCTTATATAGATTCGGTTTGTTTTAGATGTTATTTTATGATACCAGTGTCAAAAGGGTAAAAAGCTGTTCGTGCTTGCACGATAAGGCTTTTGAACTTGGGATACGCCAAATATGAGGTGCAAAACGAACATCCAGTGGATGTTCGTTTTGCACCGACCGAAGCGGAGCGTAGACAGTAGC
>OGDF01003220.1_pt1 | contig 20413 bp, 18 predicted proteins | sample 1570141 | NCBI WGS metagenome assembly OGDF01 (sample SAMEA4370581, study PRJEB24528) | human gut metagenome | reverse complement strand
CCTTTGCAGTCACCTGCACCCACTGTCCATGGCGGAGCGTTTTTGCCAGAGGAGTCTTGCAAATGTAGCCGATGACACGGGTATCATCCGCACAGCAGGTCATGGCCTTTCTGCCGGGAACGAAGTATTCTGCCTCTTCCTTCCGGCTCTTCATAGCCCGGGCTTTGAAACGCACGGTCTTGCCCACATATTTTTTCGGATTGTCTTCCATATCAATGTAGAAAATACCATAATCCACATCGTCGATATCGATGATATCCGCATTCATATCGTAAGGCATGCTCTCCTCGAAAAGATCGATGAGGTCGCCGTTCTCGTCCTCAAAGCTGATATCGCAGGCCGGATTGACCACCTTCAGGCCACGGCGGTAGTTTGCCAGAGACATAGATGTTTTACAGCGGTTAAAAATCACCATATCCGCATCCTGCACCATCTCGGTGAAGACAGACTGCATGTTGTTGCGGTAGATCTCGTAACTGCCGCCGTCGATGATGACGATCTCCTGGCAGATGCCCCATCCCGGAGGCATCTCCATGGCTCTCAGCTTATTGACGCCCCAGAGCGGATTGTACTCAATGATCACACGCTCCGGGCGGTATTTTTTCTCAAAGGCTCTCAGAGTGGAAAGAGTCAGATCCTCCGGCTCCTCGATGGTTTCGAGAACCGTATGGTATTTCAGAAGATCTTTCTCGTCGTACTCTTCCTCGCCTTCTTCACAGCTGATCAGAAGGGTGGTTCCATCCACCTGGAAATAATCCTGACGGATGGTAAAGTTCAGGAAAGACGTTTTTCCGCTCTCCAGGATTCCGTCCACCAGGTAGACCGGTGTTGAAATTTCAAAATCGTCCATAATTAACCTCTTTCAAACCAGAGTTTTTCCAGTTTTGCTTCATCCATTTTAGAACCGATCACACAGATACGGCCGGTGTACTCCGGATTGCCGTCACGGAGCTCGTACTCTTCCGGAACCATGTCAAAATAGGTCCAGGTACCGTTCTCATCCTCCAGCATACCCTTTGCACGAAGGATCACGCCGTAAGAAGAGTCCTCGGAGAGCGTCTTAAGAATCTCCTCGATCTCAGCTCTGCTGAATTTACGAACGGTCTCTTTGCCCCAGCTGGTGAAGACCTCATCGGCATGATGATGGTGGTGATGATGGTCATGATCGTGACAGCCGCAGGTGCAGTTCTCGTCATGCTCATGATGGTGCTCGTGATCATGGTCGTCATGCTCATGATGATGCTCGTGGTCATGATCGTCATGGCCGTGATGATGCTCGTGGTCATGATCGTCATGGTCGTGATGATGCTCGTGATCGTGATCGCACTCATCCTCGTGCTCTTCCTCCACATGGGAGAGATCGATCTTTTTGCCCTCGATGGTGTCCAGAATCTTCTTGCCTTCCAGCTGCTCCACCGGAGTGGTGATGATGGTGGCATCCGGATTCAGCTCACGGATCATGGAAATGGCAGTCTCCACTTTCTCATCGGTAGCCTTCGGAAGATCGGTACGGCTTAAGATAATGGTTCCGGCAGCCTCCACCTGATTCTTGAAGAACTCGCCGAAGTTTTTCAGATACATCTTGCATTTCAGCACATCCACAACGGTAACGGCGCTGTTCAGCACCACATCCTGGTCATGCAGACGCTCTACGGCATGGATCACGTCGGAAAGCTTGCCGACACCGGAGGGCTCGATGACGATGCGGTCCGGATGATATTTCTCTACGACCTCTTTCAGAGCGGTTCCGAAATCGCCCACCAGAGAGCAGCAGATACAGCCGGAGTTCATCTCGCGGATCTCAATTCCTGCATCCTTCAGGAAACCGCCGTCGATACCGATCTCACCAAATTCATTTTCAATCAGAACGATCTGCTGGCCTTTGAAAGCGTCCTGCAGAAGTTTTTTAATCAGAGTTGTTTTTCCAGCTCCGAGGAAACCGGAAATAATATCAATCTTTGTCATTTTTATGCATCTCCTTTTACTGCAAAAGCGGACGAAGGATACCTCCGCCCGTATTATCTCTGACAGCCCGGCCACATTCCCTCCGGACTGCTGTTGCTTTTTTCTGTCCAGTAGATGATTATACTACGAAAAAAATTTTCTGTAAATGGCGTTATTGAAAACTTTTCCTCAAGGTCACTCCACGAGGATCTTTAACGGCTCTTTTTCCGTCACTTCCCCCACGATGGCCGCCGGAAGGCCCAGGTCCCGGATCTCAGAGAGAAGCCCTTCGGCATCCTCTTTTTGTACCGACAGGAGGAGGCCGCCGGAGGTCTGTGGATCAAAAAGAAGCTCCTCCATGAAAAAAGACTCCTTCTGAAATTCTACCTTTCCTTTCATGTGATTCCGGTTTCTCTGGCCTGCTGCCGTAATGTAAAATTCTTCCACATAGGCGGGACAACCCGGAATAAAGGGCACCGCGTCACTGAAAATTCGGGCGGAACAGTTTTCGCCCAGAAGCTCGTTTAAATGGACGAGGAAACCAAAGCCCGTGACGTCCGTGCAGGCGTGAGTCTCGTAGTTTCCGGCCAGAGCGGAAGCATATTTATTGAGCGTAGTCATGGATTTTACCGCCAGTTCATAATCCGCTTCCCGCACATCCTTCATGCGGGAGGCCGTACAGACAATACCCACACCCAAAGGTTTCGTGAGGATCAACATATCCCCGGGATGGCAGTTCTGATTCGCCAGCACTTGATCCGGATGGATCACACCGGTGACAGAAAGGCCGTATTTGATATCCGCATCCTGAATGGAATGGCCCCCGGCCAGGACGGCCTCCGCCTCCTCCACCTTTTCTGCTCCCCCGGTAAGAATTTTTCCCAGGATATTGAGATCCATACTCTCCGGAAAGCAGACAATATTGAGGGCCGTTTTCGCCGTCCCTCCCATGGCATAAATATCGCTCAGGGCATTGGCTGCGGCAATCTGCCCGAATACATGGGGATCCTCCACCATCGGAGGAAAGAAATCCAGCGTCTGCACAATGGCCAGGTCCTCCGTCAGCCGGTAAATAGCCGCGTCATCCGCATGATCGTACCCCACCAGAAGATCCTTGTCCTGCTTTCTCGGCAGCAGCGGCAGAATCCGGTCCAGCACCTCCGGCCCCAGCTTCGCCGTACAGCCGCCGCCCTTGCAGAAAATTTTGTCTTCGCTCATTGTAAAAACCTCCCGTTCTTTTCTATTTTTATTATTAGGAAAGAATCCATGTATTTGTCACCATTTTCCTTCTGCATCTACAAAATAGGTATTACCTACAAACCTACTCTTCGCCTAATCAGGAACTTTCACAAGATTCCGAACCGGCCACAAAGACACAATCAGTTGAAAAGGAAGCTTTTCCAAATCCCCGATATCTTTTCCCATGCGTTCTTCATACACACCGTATGGAAGATAAAATTTCTTTTCTGTTCCTGGCTTTAACGATAACGCCGGACTTCCCTCTGCACTTCTATTGGCAAATCCATATAATTCCGGTTCAAAATCAAGCACCCGGTTTTTCTCATACAGATAGAAAAAAGACCAGTTTATCCCTCTCTCGGTGCTTTCATGAGCCGATTCATTTTTCAATGTCACTGTAAGAAGATATACTTTGTCCGGCTTCCACAGGTTCTGATTCTTTGCCAGTTCGTCATATTCCGTTTTTTCTGATACTTCCGCGTACAGATTCAGGTATTCATCTGTTGATAGAATTCTTTTCTCGTCAATACGAAGATAATATCCGTCCCGATTATCATTTTCCTCCATTTGGCTTCCACTTAAATTTACCCATTTTCCCGCTTCATATGTTTTTTGTGGAATATCCGGATAGTTCTTATTTACCCGCCAAACCCGCATCCCCCAGAGAACGAGCAGAAGTAGCACACCCGTAACTAATATCTTTTTCCTTTTCATCAGATTCCCCCACCATTCTCCCTTCTGAAAGTTCCAATATCTGGTCGGAATGCATCTTCAAAACTTCATTATCATGACAGGAGAATATCACCAATGCTCCATTTTTCTTTTCTTCTTCCAGCAAATGAGAAACCATTTCTATTCCGGACGTATCCAGTGCATTAAACGGTTCATCCAGAATAAGCAGATCCGGTTTTTCCATAACAGCTGCCGCTATCCCAAGACGCTGTTTCATTCCCAGAGAATATTTTTTATATTTTCGCTGGTCATCCGGATCAAGCCCTACTCGGAAAAGAGTATCTCTTATTTCCTTTTCCGTAATTTTTTGATTGATATCTGCAATCATTTTTAAATTTTGCAGCCCCGTACAGGAATCCAGAAAAGAAGGATTTTCCAAAAGGATTCCAACGCTTGGCGGAAAACGAAAATCGATTCCCAACTTCTTTTCATCATAGAAAATCTCTCCCTCTGACGGACGAATCAAACCGCACAATAAACGCATGAGCATCGTTTTTCCTGATCCATTGATTCCTTTTAAGCCATAGATTTTCCCCGCTAAGAAAGTACAGGAAATATCCTGCAGCACTATATTTCCATGTATGCGCTTTGTGACATGATGAACTTCCAGTTTTTTCAAACTCATATATCTTCCCTCTCCTTTGGAAGGTTTTCTTTTACACGGACTGCCAATCCCCACAAAAGCAGGCTGATAATTCCCACTCCTGCCAGAACCATCAAGCCTTCCTTTCTGTTGACACCAGTTTTTATAAGCGATTGATCTCTGAACACCATTCCCTGATTCGCTATCAGCAAAACGGACGGATATACCATAGCAGCCGCTATCTGAGAGACACTCATACAAAAGCCGCCTACGGGGCCAAGCAGCTGAGCCGTCGCTGTCTGCAATAAAATCAAAATAAAAAACGTAATTGCTGGACTGATGATCAAACCAAAAATCCAGAAAAAATCAGTCAGAACCGTCCCCTGAATGGACGGATACATCCAGGCAAATACTTCCTGATTCATTTTCAGGTTGAGCGGTATGTCACGCCAGACACAAAACAAAATAATCGTCAATGTCACGGTTATCAAATAGCCGATCGCCACAAGAAACGTCCAGAAAAGTTTTTCCAGCCACCAGCCTGTCTGTGAACGTAACGCCAGAATCTGCGCTGAACCTATTTTTTCTTTCATGCGAAAAGGAAAATCTGACAATAAATACAATCCATAGACATATATTATGCACCAGCGCAAAGGCAATTCCGGTATTCGGATTTCTGTTGAAGGAATATACTCGGTTCCCGCCAGAAGATACGCCAGTACATTCATAACGCTCCCCGTTGAGCTTATCCCTTGCTGCCGGATTCCAAATCTTACGGAAGTTTCATATCCCCCGCACAAAAATAAGACAAGGATTACCGAGATGCCAAGGCCTATAAGGATTCGTTTTTTGCAATAGCGGAGATCCATTTTCAAAAGTCTAATATATTTCATATGTTCTTACCTGTTTTTCTACAAGTACCAGTTGAATAAGCAGGAAAAGAAGCCCTTCTCCCAGTATGATCCATCCGTTTCTCACATAACCGGAGCCTCTTAAGAAACCATAAACAGATATTTCCTGCGCTTTTAAATTTCCTACAAACAGGATATTTTTGATTGCTTCGGCTCCCACATAAACCAGCAAAACAATTCCAAAAGAAATAAACTGATTCTTCACATACATGGTACAGACAAACACAAAGTTTGCAAGTAAGCCGCCAAAAATTCCCTCAATCAAAATATACATTCCTGCATAAAGTGATGGATAACTGTAAAAAATGGCAGCCCCAAAATCATTTTCAAGAATATTAAAATATGGATAAAAAGGCAGCGGCTTTTCCCATGGAAAAAATACAGCTGATATTGCCAGATTCACAAGCAGTGTTCCGCTGATTACAACGAAACCGCTGAGAAAAACAGCCAGGTATTTTGCCCGGAAATATTCTCTTCTCCCGGTTCTCACCAACACCAGACGAAGCTGTTTTTTCTTTTCTTCCTGATAATAAGAAGCTGCAAAAGGAAAAGCTGCCAGAAATGGAAGCCAGAAGAAAAAGAGCGTGCGTCCGATGCTAAGCTGTTCATTTAACATCCAGACATTATAAAGTGTGTAGGCCTGTCTGACCGGGAAGCGGTTTTCCCAATATTGTATATAGTCTCTCTGGCTTAACCAGGAACGGTACACCGTTAAAATACTGGATATCCCTAAAAACTGTCCGATACAAAATGCCAGCCAGAATCTGCTTCCGGTAAATGCTTTTTTCAGCTCTATTTTTATCATCTTCATAGTAAATCCTCTTCTGATATCTGAAATACCAGGCCGCCGTCCATATTTCCCGGGAATAAAATCAGACGGGCATCTGATTTTTTGTTCAGCCACTCCCTTCTCACCAGCATTCCCAGCGTAAAAATTGCTTCTTCGCCTTTTTCCAGAAATAACCGGTTCTCATTTTCCTCGATTGCTTTTTTATCCAGGTACAGCCGATTCACATCCTTTCCATCAGCCCCTTCCGGCCCATGAGGCTGCAGTAAAACAGATGGCAGAGAATCGATATTTTTATCCAGCAGCGCTTCGCACTGAAAGGCTCCATTCAAAAGAAGATACTTTTCACCTGCCTGTCCCACTCCATTTTCGTTATAAATTTTAAAACGTACCAACAATAAGGAATTGCTTCCCGTTAATTCATCCGGAATCACATTTCCTTCCTCATCGATAACTCCGGATACCTGACAGTCTTTTTGAGAAATCCCCTTCTCTTTTAAATTTTTTATCAGTTCCATATCTATAAGATCGACCGTAAACCCTTGATAAGTTCCTGTTTTCTCCTCTATTAAATTCTGCGTTTCGATTTCGATGTTTCGATCTTTATCCTGAAAATTATTTTTCTTTGACTTCCACTCCGGATTACTGATAACGATAAGAAGTAATAACATCGCCACTGCCGCAAAAATGTATTTTGTTTTTTTCATCTTCTTAATCCATCTATCCCCTCGTTTTATAAAAAACACAGCGTCCCCGACCACTTTCTTTCGCCTGATAAAGGGCTTTGTCTGCCAGTTCATAGAGTTGGTTAAAGGTGAGCTCCGGTTCTGCAAAAGCAACACCCATGGAAAGTCCGCTGCCGCCTTCCACAGCTTTCAGTGTCAGATTGATCTTATCGAAGATCATCCGTACCCGCTCCTGGATCTTTTCTTCGCTGACATCCGGCTGAAACAGAAGAGCAGCCGCAAACTCGTCTCCTCCCATACGGCAGGCACGATCCTCTTTTCTGAGTGCCGCTTCCAGAGTCTGTGCCATCAGGATCAGATATTTATCTCCATTGTGATGACCGTAGGTATCGTTATACTCCTTAAAATGATCCATATCCATCATCAGCATCACGATCCTGCATTTTCCCTGGAGAAGCTTCAGTTCCAGATCACTGCGGAAAGCCGCATGGTTCAGAAGCCCGGTCAAGGAATCCTTTCGATAAGTCCTCTCCCAGTAATGCAGACAGATCTTGGCCCGGTTCTGCTCCGCATCCAGCAAGCGCTTCATGGAATACGTTTGCCTGATATCCGCAATCGTGATCTCAGAACGCTGAGAGCGGGCAGCAGAATCATAGTAAACCCTGCCATAACAGAAGACAAAATTATCCGTTCCGTCTTTCCGCCGGATCTTATGTTCCAGATAAACCACCGGGCACTTTGCCAGCTCTGCATTTACTTTACAAAGATACTCGGTCCTTTCTTCCTCCGGTATCAGATCAACCTGAAAGAACTGCTTTTTCCGGATATCATCTTTGCTGTAACCGGTGATAGTTTCAAAAGCATCATCCACAGACAGGATCTTCATGTCTTCATCCAGTCGATAGCTGCTGTAAAAAACAGAATGAACATCGTTTTCTGTTTTTTCCACCTCCGCCGAAAGGCTCCGCATTTCCTCTTCGCTGCTGTGACTGCATAAGGCGATCAGTGCCGCCTCTGTTCCACGCACATAATACGTCTGTTTCGGAAAACATTTTCTCATACTTTCTGCCAGATGCCGGATCTTCTGATCCCCCGACTGTGTTCCCATGGTGCTGTTGATAACAGACAGCCCATTGATATCACACATGGCGATCCCTGTAGAAGGAGGAAGGGAATCCTTTCTTTCCTTCACAAAACGCTGGAAACTTTCCCATTCCTGGAAACCGGTGAGAAGATCTGTCTCCAGTGCTGCATCGGAAAATACAAACAGCTGTCCCAAATGCTGTCCTTTTTCATTCCTCAGTCTGCGAATGTCACATCGGAGCGGCCGTTCTTCTTCACCGTCCTTTACATAAAACTGAAGAGAACTGCTTTCGTTTTCCTCCAGATGGAGTTCCAGCTGATAGTGCTCCAGGAAATCCTGCAAAGCGATCCCATCCTTTTCCTGCATCTTTCCAAGCAGATCTTCTGCTCTTTTTTTTATTATCTGGGCGTCCGCTTCATCTTTTTTAATAACAGCAGCAGGACGACTGCAACCATGGTATAGGAAAAAATCAGATGCATCCAGTAAAGAGGCAGCATCTGATAAGCATATTGGGCGATCTGTGTATTTCTTTTCACATAATGAACCGTGATTTCACAAAACGGATTAACAGAAAAAACGATCACCTCAAAAACGGCATAGAACACCGCCAGACGCATTGCTTTTTTCCCCAGTTCACAAAGCTTCCTTTTGTGAAATACACGGTAAAAGCCACAAAACTCAACAGCATAAAATCTATGTCTATAAAATAAATACTGGACATCACTGACATGCAGAGATAACTGTCACTTAAAATACTGATGAGATAACTCAGATCAACGATGGCCGCCCCGATACAGGCAAGCCCCAGATAACGCCCAGTCGTCCGGTTTTTCCGTATGGATAATACTCCCAGATACAGATCCATAAGTGCGATCAAGATCGATAACAGAATATAAGCATCCAAAAACATTACAACTCTCCCCCGTTTATACGGATATTTTTCGCAAGGAGGCTATGTATCTGCTTCTGATAAGCAATGACCAGAAGCACGGCTGCCCCTGTCCAGGCTGCCACCTCAGCAAAATAAATTCCATATTCTCCAACAAACCGCGGCAGAAAAACGGCTGTCAGCAGTCTCATGGCAAGCTCCACAAAACCGGAGATCAGCGGAATGATGGTATTTCCCATTCCCTGCAGAGCTGAACGGTAAATATGCAGGCAATAAAGGATCACCAGAAACAGAGAAAGCACCACCAGATAATGATAAGCATAGTTCAGCACTTCACCCGCGTCCGGACTGGAATGATCCACAAAAAGCCCTGTGATCTTCCTGCCGAAAAGGAGCATCCCCATACTGATCACCACAGAGATCACTGCCGCCATGGCAGCGCCTTTTCGTACACCGCTTTTAATGCGTTCATGTTCTCCTGCTCCCAGATTCTGTCCTGCGTAAGTAGAAACCGCAAAGCCCATGGAAACGGCTGCGATCTCCAGGAGTCCGTAAAGCTTGTTGGTCGCCGTAAAGCCAGCCACAAACACCACACCAAAGCCATTGACGATCGACTGAAGGATCATGCCGCCAATGGAAATGATCATATTCTGGACAGCCATAGGCATACCCAGGCAGAAAAGTTCTTTCGCCTGCTCCGGTTTCACAGAAAAATCATCCCGGCAAAGACGAAGGAGAGAAACCTTCCTCATCCTCAAAAAACAGTAAATGCAGGAAATCCCCTGAGCAATCAACGTTGCTGCTGCCGCACCTGCGATTCCCCATTGGAAGACTGCCACAAAAAGAAGATCCAGTACTACATTACTGGAAGAAGCCACTCCCATGGCGATCAACGGCGTCGTACTGTCTCCTATGGCCCGGAGCACAGAGGACATCCAGTTATAGATCATCACAATGAGGATCCCGCTGAACATAATGTAGACATAAAGAAGCGCATCGCCAAGGATCTCTTCTCTCGTTCCCATAAGACGCAGCACAGGAGCGGCAGAAAGCAGAAAGACAACCGTCACCACGATTGCAGAAAGCACTGCCAGGATCAGAGAAGCTCCCACCGTCTTTTTCATTTTTTCGTACTCTTTTGCTCCGAACTGCTGGGCGATCATGATCGAAAAGCCCTGGCTTAAGCCGGAGCAGATCCCAAGGCTCATCCAGTTAAACCAGTCCACCGAGCCCAGGGCCGCCAGCGCATGCACTCCCACCAGCTGGCCAACAACCGCCGTATCTACCATGGTATACGTCTGCTGAAATATATTTCCAAGCATCAACGGCAGTGCAAACTGAAGCAGAAGTCTGCCGGGATGCCCTTTTGTCATATCTTTTGCCTGTGTTTTCATTGCTGCCCCCCCTACTTCAGGATCTCCTGATAAACTCTCAGGACGTTTCCGCTGAAGATTTTCTCGATCTCACTCTCATGGAAGCCTTTCTTTTTCAGTGCAGGTACCAGACGCTGAACAAAAGACACATCCGGAATGGCCGGATTCGGATCGATCCCGTCCATATCACCGCCAAGTGCACAGACCTCCACACCTCCGATATCTGCTGTATGGCGGACATGCTCTGCCATCATGCCAAGGAGCTGCTCCGTATCCATCTTTTTTGCTTCCCAGGTCAGGAAATCCATACAGTAATTGAGGCCGCAGACACCGCCTCTCTCTCCCAGCGCTTTTATCATTTCATCTGTCAGGTTCCGACAGACATTCTGCACGGAGGCAGCATTGGAATGACTGGCCACAAAAGGCTTCGCCGTATGCCGGTACACATCCCAGAAACCTCCGTCGGAAAGATGAGAAACATCCACGATCATTCCCAAACGTTCCATCTCCTGGATCATCTCGATCCCAAAAGGCGTCAGGCCTTTTTCCGTCCGAAGTTCTATGCCTTTTCCGGTCTTTTCACATTCGGGATGCATATTCGGACAGCCTATCTGATTGGCAAAATTCCAGGTCAGTGCGATCATCCGCACGCCTAAACGGTAAAAATCTCTCAGATAGGAAAGTTTTCCCAGCACCGTTTCCCCTTCTTCGATGGTCAAAAGAGCACTCATTTTCCCTGCTTCTCTGTTTTTCATAATATCCCGGAAAGAAAATACCGGTGCGATCAGACTACTGTTTTTCTCCAGTTCACAGTAATAAAGATCTATCATTTCCATTGCCGTTTTAAAGGGATCTTCCACTTCGCCAAACGGCACGAACATGGCAAAATTCTGCAAAAGATACTCTCCCTTTTTCATTTTTTTCAAATCTACCTGAAAGGAATTTTCAAGAAGTCCCTCTTTTGTTTCCCCTTTTTCTCCTGAAAAATAAAACCGTCCTATGGTGTCACAATGCATATCTACAATATTCATTTTTCCTCTCCTTGTTTTCGCGATTATTCGTAACTGTAAAAGTATGGAACAGTTACAGCTATTCTTTTTATTTTAGCATACTGCCTGAAAAAGGTCAATGAATCATCTCTTTACAGAATCCCTTTTTTTTCTTATAATAAAAGCAGTTGCAGCTTTGAAAGGAGGATTTCCATGGCAGCAAAAGAAGAACTCCAGGATGAGGTCCCCAGATGTGAATTCATCCATGCTCATCCTGAAACCATAAAGGCAGTGGAAGAAAATATGCCTGCCGAGGAAGAGCTTTATGCTCTGTCCGAACTTTTTAAGATCTTTGCCGACTCCACCAGGATCCGTATTCTCTATGTTCTCCTGGAACACGAAATGTGTGTCTGCGATCTGGCCCAGCTTCTGAACATGACCCAGAGCGCCATTTCCCACCAGCTTCGGATCTTAAAGCAGAGCCGTCTTGTAAAATTCCGCAGAGAGGGAAAAACCATCTTTTATTCCCTGCTCGACGAACATGTCCACAGCATTTTAAGTCAGGGCATGGAGCACATCACCGAATCGAAAAACCCCTGATCACCGTCTCCAGAATCCCAAGAAGATTGGCTCCGATGTGAAGGAGCACCGGCGCTGAAAGACTTCCCCAGCGTTCGTAGGACCAGGCCAGAAGAAGTCCCATGGGAAAGGCATAAACCAGCTGAACGATGTTTCCATGATAAAGGGCAAAAAGCGCTGCGCTGACCGCGGCTGCCGCCCGGAAAGAAAAGAGTCTTCTCATTTTTCCGTACACCAGTCCCCGGAAGACCAGTTCTTCCACAAAGGGGACAAAAAGACCGATTCCGATGATCTGGACCAGCAGGTTACTCTGAAAGAGCGCTTCCTGGGAGGCATTGGAAAAATGCTCCGTCAGGTGAACCACATTCAGAATCAAAGAAAACAGGGTGTTCCCGGCCATTCCCACAAAAGGCAGAAGCCAGAGGGAACGGCGGGAATATTTTTTTTCTGGCTTCGGCTCTTTTTTATAAAGCATCCATAGAAAAGGGAGGGCCAGAAGAGCTGCCAGCGTAGTCTGGGAAGCCGCATCCAGAAAATTTCCTGTGAGCATCGCCGCGAGAAGCATCATCCCGTAATGAAAAGCCACTGGAAAAAGAATCTCCAGGACCTGATAGGCAGATAGTTTTTTCAATCTCGTAATTCCTTTCGTTTTTCTGCCTATCATACCATAATTTCTTATGAAAATCCATTCACTGAAATTTCCGGATAACCCAGGAAACCGCTCCCATCCACATCGTAAGGAGCCCCAGGATCCACACTCCTTTTTTCAAACCGGAAGTTTCTGTCTCTGCCTCTTGTTCTTCTGAGAGGACTGTCAGCACTTCTTCTGTCTCTTCGGAACGATCGTTTCCCGTTTTCTCTGGTGCTCCCGCTTCTTTCAGATACCAGCCGTCTCCGGAGCAGAGTTCTTCCACCTCATCCAACGTCTGACTGCCCCGGGATATTTTTGTTCCTGCCGCCAGCTCCATCCGTTTTCTCTGAATCAGCGTTTTGATCTCACCGGTTTCTTCCATTTCCGTTTCTGCTCCCGCCCGGTTTAATCCCCAGACTTCTGTCTTAATCTCTTTTGGATCTTCCTCCTGCCGCTGTTTCTTTCCTTCCGCTCCCACATAGACCCGATAATTCTCCGACCAGCTCTCGTTTCCAGCCTGATCCACAGCCAGAATCCGAAAATCTGTCGTTCCAGAAAGTTCCACAGCCACCTCCGTTTTTTCTCTTGTTGTCCGAAACAGCCGTTCTCCATTCCTCCAGAGCTCCATATACGCCAGTTTGCCGTTGTCTCTGGCCTGAATGGTAAATTCTGCCTCTCCCGGCTCCAGATCCTCCGGAAGGCCCGTCAGAAAGCTTACAGGGCCGGTTCTGTCGATACAGAACTCCAGGAACGTATTTTTCTCCCGGCTATCGCTCTGATTCCCGGCCTGATCCAGGGACTGAAAGGCCAGCGTATAGACGCCCTCCTCCAGAAAACACTTCCGGAAGATCTGATAGCGGTAAAGCCAGCGCTCTCCTACCTTCTGAATTGTGGTCTGGTAATCCCGCCCCTCCTGAAGGATCCGAAAGCTTCCGTCCTTCACGCAGACGATGGCTTTTTTCGAAAGCTGATCCCTGTTCCGTTCCGTCACTTCCAGATTTTCCGCATTTCGAATGTAGTAGGTCGTACCGATTCCGGCTGTCCTTGAAGAAAGCGTATAAAGGGAGCCGGAACGGTTCACCCGGAACGATACGCTTTTTTCCGTCTGGTTCCCCGCCAGATCTTCTGCCTGCACGAAAAGCGTATAACTGCCGTCCGCCAGCCGGGCCGTAGAAAAGTCATAGGAAAGCTTTTTTCCGTTCTCTGTTTCCCTGGCCGGGGTGAAAACTGTTCTCCCCAACTGATCTTTTACCTCGCAAACTGCTGTCTTTGCAGAAAGATTTTCATCCTCCACAAAAGCCGCCACCGTTTCTTCTTTCTGGTAAGATTTTCCTTCCATCACTCCCTGTACCGAAACGACAGGATCTGTCCTGTCGATAACGATAGTCTGTGAAGTTACTTTTCGCTCATTCCCCACCTGATCCCGCAGCCGGAAAAGAACCTGCCAGGTTCCTTCCTCTTCCAGCGCAATAGCGCTCCCCGGCTGATAGGGACGATAGTCCTGTGTTTTTCCTTTTTCTGTAAGAAAAGCGACGCTGTATTCCACGGTGTTCAGACCGCTTTCTTTGTCCACAATCTCTGTTCCCATAAGCTGGCAGTTTCTCTTATAAATCCGGCCACCCGCGCTTTTCGCATCCCCGGTAAGCTTCATCTCCGGCGGCCGGTCATCGATACGGTAGCGGAAACCATTCTTAGCGGAGCTGGCCAGGAGGCTGCCATCCCGGTCTCTTCTCTCTAAAGCAAAGACCCACTCTCCCGCTTCTGTCACCGCATCGGAAAGGATGGGCTGATTAAAACCGCTGCCTTTGTCCGGCCTTGCCAGGAGCACGCTCCCCTTTGACACCCAGAAAATACCGTCTTTGTCATAGAAGCCCTTTCCATTCCGGACTTCCACCTGGTAGGAAGGATTTTTTCCCTCCACAAGGGTAATGCTGCCTTTCTGGCAAGTAGAAAGATCAAAGTAATAATTCTCTGTGGCATTGCCGGTGAGAGTACCGTCTCCCCTGCTCGCAGGCACAAGAGCTCCCGCATAGGTGATGAGCTCGCCATTTTGGTACATGGGGCTGTCGGTACGGATCACCGAAAGATCAAAATCAATGCCCGGGGCCTCAAAGCCCGCCGGTGCTTCGGAAGTTGGCACACCATCCCTCACAAAGCCGCTCACCTGCACCGGACTGCGTTCTTTGAACTGAAGTCCCTGGATGCTGAAAGGAGCGCCGTACTCTTTCAGCGCATCGCTGATACAGATTGTCAGCGACCGTTTCTTTATGCGGACAGTCAGTTCTCCCCTGGGAAGTTCCAGCTCGAATTTTCCTGCGTCTGTTCCTGTGAGGACAGTCACCGGCTTTACTTTCCATACTCCCGCATCTGCAGACTCCGCCTCGCCGTAAATTTCCAGGCCTACTCTGCCTTTTCCTTCCTGTCTGGTTTTCACAGACAGCGGAATCCGGCTCGTTCCGTCGTATACCTTCTCCCCGCCTGGAAGATTCACCGCAATCTGCTCGACGATCAGACGACGCTGAGGTTCGGTGGGCGGCTCTGTCACAGGCTCCGTTTCCGCGGGTTCTGTAGGTGATTCGGTCTCTACGGGTTCCGTGACTACTTCTGTCTCCGATTCCGTTTCCGCAGGTTCTGTAGGCACTTCTGTCTCTGCCGGTTCTGTGACGGGTTCTTCGGTCACGGGCTCTGTGACAGGCTCCGTTGGAATTTCCGTGACAGTTTCGGTCTCTACAGGCTCAGACACTGTCTCGGATTCGGACTCAGTCTCCATCGGCTCCGTAACTGGCTCTGTATTTTCTTTGCTACCTGTCTCCCTCTCCGACTCCCCAGGCTCAGTCCCGGCTTCCGTATTTGCCTCTGTCTCATCTTTCGTAATATCCTCCGACCCCATTTCCGTTTCCTGCTCTGACATTACCTCCGACTCCCTTTCACCCTCCGTAACCACCTCGGATTCCGTCATTTCTTCCGCAGGTGCTTCCGTCGCATGTTCACTCTCAGATTCTGCTGCTTCTGTCTCTACGGACTCCGCAGCCGTCTCACTCTCCGCTGGTGCTTTCGTAACCGATTTCGTGTCCATTTCTTCTCCATCCACTGGCGCAATCTCACTCTCAGATTCCGTTCCTGTCTCGCTCTCAGTTTCTGTCTCAGACTCGCTCTCTGTCTCCGTTTCCGTCTCACTTTCACTCTCTGTCTCTTCTCCCAAAGCGCCCTGCTCCTCGCTTCCTTTGCTCTCCAGAAAGTAATTATCTCCCAAAAAGGACAAACTCTGCAGCGGAGCTCCAAGGAGCGCCGCCGTACAGGCCGCCGTCATCCACTTTTTATTTTTCATCTTTTCTTCCTCCTTCTTCTGTAAAAGTATGCCCCGCATAAAGCGCCTGAACACTCTCCTCTGTGACAAAAAAGGCTTCCGCCTGTTTCCCCGGCGCCATGTTTTTCAGTTCCTCTACCAGCTCCTGAAGCTCGGTTTCCGTGATTCCATTGTCCCGGAAATACAGAAGTCCGTCGTAGCAGAGCGACAAAAGTTCCTCCTGAAGCCGTTCCCGCAGGAGCGCAGGGACACTTTCCTGGCTGTTTTCCACACAGCACGCGCAGATTGCCTCAAAGAACCCCTTCCAGTTAAGCGCGCCCTCCCCTGAGAGCTCCTGACGGGTCTTTTTCTCGCAGTAGCTCCCCAGTTCTCTATAGATCTTTGCCTTTTTCTGTCTTTCCGGCGTCAGGCCGCCTTCCAGCGCCCGCTCAAACCAGGCCCCCGCATAGTTTTTTCCTTCTGCCTGCTGAAAATAGTACCAGTAAGCGATTCCCAGCTCATAAGCAAGGTCTCCATAGGCCTCCTTTTCCAGTTTTTCGCCCCAGGAACCAAGAATTTCCTCCAGTTTCCGGCTCTCTTCCCGGGTAAATACCTGATCCAAAAGATCAATTTGCAATAGTTTCTGATAAGCCGCTTCCCGATCGGGAAACAGGCGGATCGCAGACACCAGCTCCTCTGTCTGGCTGCTCTCCATTAAGATTTGATATTGTTCTTCCGCCGTCCGGTTCTGACGGCGAATGTGTATGATACTTCCAAAAAACAACAGGAATACTGCGAGAAAAGAAAACAAAAGGCAGTTTCTCTTACCCTTTCGGCAAACCCTAAGAAGCCTTCTTTGAAGCTTCCTGTCGTCCGAAAAACGCCGGCTCCGGTCTTCCTGCATACAGATATCCAGAAACCTCCGGAAACCAGGGCTCTCTTTTCCCCCGCTTAAGAAGCGGAAAGTCTTCCCGGCACTGTAAAAATCACTGCGGATATCCAGCTCCAGCTTTTCATCCAGCTGCTCCGGGGCAGCAAAGACTTTCGTCCCGTACCGCTCCCTTTTTTCCTTTCCAAGGCTCAAGCAGGCTCCAAAATCCAGAAGAACCAGCCTGCCTCCGGGCCCGATCATCAGGTTGGAGGGCTTGATATCCCCATGAATCAGGGGCGGTGTACGGGAATGAAGATATTCCAGGATCTCAGAAAGCTGTCTCAGCCAAAGCAGCAGCTCTTTTTCCGAAAAGCTCCCCTTTTCCTGCTTCAGCTGTTCCAACGTCTTTCCTTCCAGATACTCCATAACGATACAAATATAGCCCTCCGCCTCAAAGACATCGTAAATCCTCGGAAGTCCGGGATGATCCAGATGCCTGGCATAATCCAACTCCCCTCTGGGCCACCTGGCCCTTAAAGGAATTCTTTTCAGCGCCAGAAGGCTACAGATTCTTTTGTGCAGAACCAGCCAGACCTCCGACTGGCCGCCTTTCCCGAGAGGCTCCAGAACCTGATAGGTTCCGCCGATCATGGTTCCCCTTTTCAATTCCAGCACCTCCCTTTCGTGTACCGCCATTATACCGCATTGCGTATTTTTTGTCCATTCGCAGACTGCACGAATTTCAGCAATTTCCGGACTGTGTATTTCTACACTTGGACAAAGTATTTCGTCGCTTTGCACAAGACATGAAGAAAACGCCTTACCCGGCAAAACAGGATAAGGCGCTTAACAAACATTCAAAAATTACTCTGCTGCAAAGCAGCTCCCGCAATTCTATCTATTACATTCTCTCCGGTGCAGAGAAGCCCAGCACATCAATGCACTTCTCCAGAACGTCTCTGGTCAGTCTCAGAAGGGCGATCCAGGAAGCTTTCTGCTCTTCATTTTCCTCGGAAAGGATCTTCGTCTCATGGTAGAAACGGTTGAAGGCGTTGGCAAGATCGTAAATATAGGAACAGATCTTGTGCGGCGCGATCTCCTCGAAGGCATTCTCCATCACGCTGTTGAAACGGGAAACCTCAAGCATCAGCGCTTTCTCGCTGTCGTTGGCTGCCTTGTGGATGGAGATTCCCTCCAGGCTGTTTCCGGCCTGCTGATATTTGTTCAGGATGGATTTGATCCGGACGATCGTGTACAGGATGTAAGGACCGGTGTTTCCCTCGAAGGAAGTGAAGCGGTCAAGGTCAAAGACATAATCTTTGCTGGCCTGGTTGGAAAGATCGCCGTATTTGATGGCGGAAAGGCCTACAATCTTGGCGGTCGCTCTTGCTTCCTCCTGGTCGATCTCATGGTTGTCCATGATCTTATGGTACATCTCCTCGTCGATATCGCGGATCAGGTTCTCCAGACGCATCACGCCACCCTCTCTGGTCTTGAAGGGCTTGCCGTCTTTTCCGTTCATCGTACCGAAGCCCAGGAAGGAAAGTTTGGTATTTTCATCCACAATACCAGCTTTCCTCGCGCAGCGGAATACCTGGATGAAATGCATCTCCTGACGCTTGTCCACAACGTAGAGGATCTCATCGGGATGATAGTCCTCCATACGCTGAACGATGGTAGCCAGATCTGTCGTGGTGTAAAGAGATGCTCCGTCGGATTTCAGGATCATGCAGGGCGGAACTTCTTTCGTATCGGTCTCTTCCTTGACATCAACAACCAGAGCGCCCTGATCCTCGTAAGCCAGTCCCTGCTCTTTCATTTTTTCCACCATACCCGGGATGTAGGGCTGTGCGTCGGACTCGCCCTTCCAGAGATCGAAGGAAACGTTCAGATTTGCGTAGTTTCTCTTCAGGTCCGTCACGGAAACTTCCATAATATGCTTCAGGATGGCCTGATAGCCTCTGTGGCCGTGCTGCAGAAGGTAGGTTGCCTGCATGGCCGCCTCTTTGTATTCCGGATGCTCTTTGGAGTAAGCGCTGGCCGCGGGATAAATCTCCTCCAGCTCGCTGATCGTGAAGGGAGCCACCTTCGGGTACTCGCCGGTGTAGCTCTCATCGAAGTAAACCAGCTCCGGTTTTCTCTTTTTCAGCTCCACGATGATGAGTCCCATCTGCAGGCCCCAGTCGCCCAGATGCACGTCTCCGATGACCTCATGGCCCAAGAAACGGCCCATTCTCTTGATGCTCTCACCGATGATGGCTGATCTTAAATGACCAACGTGCAGGGGTTTTGCCACGTTCGGTCCGCCGTAATCGATGATGATCTTTTTCGGCTCTTTGGCTTTCTCCACGGAAAGATTCTCGTCTGCCTGCATTTTATCAAGATACGCAGCCAGAAACTCCGGGTTCAGCTTCAGATTAATAAAGCCCGGATTCACAACCTGGATATCTGAAAAGATTTCCGAACCGGAAAATGCTTCCACCACCGCATTGGCAATCATAATCGGGGCTTTTTTGTAGGTTTTAGCAGCCGCCATGGCTCCATTACACTGATATTCACATAAATCAGGCCGGTTGGAGAGGGTGACTTTGGCGAATTTCTCGTCATAGCCAGCCTTCTGAAAAGCCTGGATCATTTCTTCTGTGATCAAATTCAGAATTTTCTGCATGTATTTCTCCTTTTCTTTTTGCTCGTTTCTCCATACAGCTTCTGCTTTGTGAGCAGAATACTCTTTATTATAGCCTTTCAAACCACTATTTTCAACTGTTTTTCGGGTAAAAAACCTCCACCAGCATAAGGCCCCTCGCCGGGGCTGTAAATCCGGCCAGGTTCCGGTCATTTTTCTGAAAGACTTTCCCGATGCTCTCCGGCTCCCGTTTTCCCATTCCGATCTCCAGAAGGGTGCCTGTGAGAATCCTCACCATATTATAGAGGAAACCGTTTCCCGTAAAATCAAACTCCACTTCCCCCGGAAGTTCCCGGATCTTTACAGACTCCAGACGGCGGACGGTGGACTTCTTCGTCTTCTTCATAGAAGAAAAGCCGCGAAAATCTTTTTCTCCCACCAGAAGGGCTGCTCCCAGGCGCATGGCCTCCACATCCAAAGGCTGATTGAGCGGATAGATCTGCTTCCTCTCAAAAACATTTTTCCCCTCGCCGGTGGCCACCCGGTAACGGTAGGTTTTTCCCAGCGCGTTCAGGCGGCTGTGAAAACGCTCCGGCACTTCCTCCACCCGGACCACGCCGATATCTTCTGGAAGATAAGTGTTCAGTTCGGCTTTGAGTTTCTCCGGATCCAGTTTCCGGTCCGTGTGAAAATTCGCGCTCTGCCCGAGAGCGTGAACACCGGCATCGGTTCTTCCGGCCCCGTCGATCTCCACCGTCTCGCCCAGAAGCCTGGTCAAAGTCTCTTCTATTTTTCCCTGAATGGTCTTTTCCGTATTGCCCTGTCTCTGCCAGCCGTCGTAACGGCTTCCATCATATTGTAAGGTCAGACGGTAATTCATAAAATCCCTCCCCAGAAAAAAAGCTGTCTGGACTTTTCCAGACAGCTCTGTTTCAAATATGAAAAAAGCTGCTGACGGGAATCGGACCCGTGACCTCCGCACTACCAATGCGACGCACTACCGACTGTGCTACAGCAGCTTGTATAAAGCGTCACAAACAATTTACAAAGCTGCTGACGGGAATCGGACCCGTGACCTCCGCACTACCAATGCGACGCACTACCGACTGTGCTACAGCAGCTTGTATAAAGCGTCACAAACAATTTACAAAGCTGCTGACGGGAATCGGACCCGTGACCTCCGCACTACCAATGCGACGCACT
>OGDF01003215.1_pt1 | contig 20416 bp, 11 predicted proteins | sample 1570141 | NCBI WGS metagenome assembly OGDF01 (sample SAMEA4370581, study PRJEB24528) | human gut metagenome | reverse complement strand
CCCACGACTTGCCGCTTATGAGGCGGCTGCTCTAACCACTGAACTAACGGCACTCATGGTACGGTTTTATCAACCGCACGCCTTTTCTAATAAAATGTTAAATACCCTGTCTTTTAAGGTCTGCATTTCTCCCCTAATTTTGCTTATTTCCTTGTCTTTTTCCTTTAGCTCCCTCTCTAATTCTGCTATCTTCTTTTCGTATTTCTCCTTTTCCTGCATTTCTATTACCTCGTTTGCATTTATTGTTTTTTCCTCTGTTTTTTTCTCTTCCGTATTTACCATTCTTCTGTATGATTGCTGTGGGCGTTCATGGTCTTTTAATTTGACTGGCTCTATATTTTCCTCTATTGCTTTCTTAAGATATTTGAAAATGTGTGCTATTACGTCCACCGTCCAGCCATTTCCAATAGCTTTATATCTTTGTATATTACTTACCCCCTCTGTGTAATTGTCTGGCAGTGTCTGCAAACGCTCACACTCTAAAGGCGTCAGTATGTAATACTCTGTATCTGAATACTTTATATTTGTCGCACCCGAATTGCTTATATTCTGTGCAGTTGTTAAAGCTCTACTTTTTTGGTCTAATGTTTTAACTTGCGACCATGCTTTTTTATGTGCTAATGTTCCCTCTTCCTTTGCCATCATCCGCTTATAGCACTCGTACTCTTTTTTCTCTTCTCTTGGCTGTACTATATCTCTAAGAAAAATTCCCTTATCTTCTGGCTGCTTAATGTCTGGTATGTTTTTCCAGTACAGTCTTTTTCTTTCCTGTGCCGTTAATAGATTGGAATTTATATAAATAGGCTCTACACCCATAATGCCTGTAATTATGTCTTGGTTTTCTTTTGTCATGGTTGCGTTATTTTCCAATAAAAACCATTTTGCCTCTGTTTCGTACAAAGCCCTTACATAATCAAAAAACAGTCTACTTTCTTCTCCCTCTAACCCTTTTCTATTTCCGCAACTGCAAAGGTTCTGGCATGGGCTGCCACCAATTAAAATGTCTATTTTTCCTTTGTACTTTGTAAAATCTTCCTTTGTTACGTCCCCCCCCTCGTACGATTTCTGGATAATTCTTTTTACTGATTTCTATTGCATTATGTTCTATTTCGTAAGCTATGTATTTATCTACCTCTATTCCTGCTCTTTCAAGTGCTACCATTCCACAGCTTATCCCATCAAACAAACTCAAAACTGTTATACCCATGTTTTACTCCTTTCCTTATAATGCCTGCTGCCCCGCTGCTGCTGTGTAGGTTTTCAGTGTGGCGTTGCAGCGTTTGAACTCCCTATAAATTGTGTCCCTATGTGTTCCCAGTACCTCTGCAATATCGCTTACACTGCTGCCCTGCTTACTCATAGCCTCTATGGTCTGCCTGTCCTCGTAATGCAGACGCTTGTACTTTCGTTTCGCCATGTTCTATGCTCCTTTCCGTCCTCATTTGCTTTTATGGTAAAAAAAATAAGCGTGTCAGAGTTTTTACGCTCTGCACGCTCTTCTTTTCTGCTGTTTCCTATAAAAAAGAAAATCGGCAGAGGCTCTATAACCTCTTGTCGATTTTCATTCTAAAACTTATCTTCAGTTAGAATTCATTCGCTATATTTCGACATAAGCAACAGAGAAAAGCACCCTGATATGCATTTCTGCATACCAGAGTGCCTGACCTTTACTTGTTGTTTTTATAGATTCGTTTTATTTACGATCTGCACGATCATTTTTCTTTTTTACAACAATCACTGTTACAACTCCTGCTGCACTGAGCATAAACAGGATTACAAGTGGCATAAGCGGAGCATCATCGCCGGTTTTTGGTGTATCCGGTGGAGTGGAAGGTTTGTCTTCCGTTGTCGTGATCTCCGTAGTGTCTTCTGTCTCAGTTGTATCTTCTGTCTCAGTTGTATCTTCTGTTTCAGTTGTATCTTCTGTTTCAGTTGTGACCTCTGTGGTATCTTCCGTTGTGGTTGTAACCTCTGTGGTATCTTCCGTTGTGGTTGTAATCTCTGTGGTATCTTCCGTCGTAGTTGTAACCTCTGTCGTATTCTCTGTTGTAGTTGTCTTATCATATGTATCGACAAATGCAACATTTACTGTTTCATCTACAACTACTGTTGCTTCTGCTGACTTACCATCCTTTTGAAGGCCTGTTCCTACTACGTATTTGATGCTGCTTGTTTCATATCCATCAATATCATACTGTATTTCTTCAATGGTATAAGTTCCAGCCGGCTTATCCAGTTCTAATGTATATTTCTTTGTCGATACATCATACTGGAAATCGGTCAGTGCATATGTCTCGGAATTACCTGCTTCGTCTGTAATCTTGAACTTAATCACATTTTCAGCTTCTGCCTTATCGACATCACCAACAACGGTCTTTGTTAATACAAGTTTACCCTTTGTGCTGGTTCTTGTATTTGTAATTGTAATCTCACCTGTTGCAGGATCTGTTGTTATGCTGTCGGTATATTCCTTAGGTACATTTACTTCCTTGACCGTATACTGGATTAATCCGTTTGCATCATATTTCGGAAGATTATCCCAAGTCTTTGTCCAACCATTGCTTTCATCAAGCTGTACCGGAATTCCTGATATAGTTGTTTCGGCATAAAGCTGTACCGTTACAAATCCAGGTCTCTTATTGGCCTTGTTGTTATTATCGTTCCATGCTTTCTTAACAGTTACGGATGTAGTCAGATATGTATATGTATTTGTTACGGTTGCATTGACAACTGTATCCTTTGTTACATTTACATCACCCTCACCACTAACTACCAGATCATAGTTCGTAATTGCTGTTCCGGTTTGCTCTTCGCTTACGTTATATGTGCCTACAGGTATGTCATTGATCGTTACGCTTCCGTTTGCAGGTACGCTGATTCCTGTCTTGGTTGCGCTTACGCTTCCATCTGCAAGAACATATTCACCACTTGCGTTTGTTACATAGATCATGAATGTCTTGCTGGAATCAAAGGTATATCCTGCAACTGCCTTGGCTACCGTCAGGCTTCCCTTATCCTGTGTATAAGTGTTCGTTACAGTTGCGGTTGCTGTCGCATCCTTGGTGACGGTGACATTACCTTCACCACTGACTGCTAAGCCATAGTTTGCAACTGCTGTTCCGGTTTGCTCTTCACTTACACTGTAAATTCCTACAGGTATGTCATTGATCGTTACGCTTCCGTTTGCAGGTACGCTGATTCCTGTCTTGGTTGCGCTTACGCTTCCATCTGCAAGAACATATTCACCACTTGCGTTTGTTACATAGATCATGAATGTCTTGCTGGAATCAAAGGTATATCCTGCAACTGCCTTGGCTACCGTCAGGCTTCCCTTATCCTGTGTATAAGTGTTCGTTACAGTTGCGGTTGCTGTCGCATCCTTGGTGACGGTGACATTACCTTCACCACTGACTGCTAAGCCATAGTTTGCAACTGCTGTTCCGGTTTGCTCTTCGCTTACACTGTAAATTCCTACAGGTATGTCATTGATCGTTACGCTTCCGTTTGCCGGCACGCTGATTCCTGTCTTGGTTGCTGTTATGCTTCCATCCTCTTTGACATACTTTCCATTTGCATCTGTTACATAAATTGTAAAGTTCTTGCCTGCTGCTCCAAAGTCATATCCTACAACTGCCTTGGCTACGGTTAAGCTTCCCTTATCCTGGGTGTAAGTATTCGTTACGGTTGCGGTCGTGGTTGTATCCTTAGTTACCTTAACATTCCCCGTTCCGGTTACTGTTAATGCATAACCAGCTTTTGCTGCATCCGTTTTATCCTCAGCTACTATATAAGTTCCTACCGGAAGATCCTTGATCGTTACGCTTCCATCGGCCGGTACTTCAATATATACCTGAGCAGCACTTTCTTTTCCATCTTTGTCATAGTATTTATTTGTTGTCTTATTCTTTACAGAAATCTTATATGTTGTTCCTGCAGCTGGCGTATAAGCACCACTTACTACCTTTTCAAGCTTCAGATTACCCTTCTTTGGTGCTGTAGAATTATCAAATCCTAAAGCATCTGCAGAATAGGAACCTGTAACCGGTGTTCCATCCGATTCATATTTCTGAACGGACACATTCTTGGTATAGATACCTGATGCTGCATTTGCATCTACTTCCAACGATATAATATAGAAGGAAGCGTCATATGTCATTCCAGGGACAGTACCTTCCTGCTCAGATACTACATAATAAAATGTTTTTCCGATATCAGATGTGTCATACTGAATCTCTCCAAAGCTTCCTACACCGGTAACTGTACTGGAAGTTACAGTTTTTCCAACTCCGCCTGATTTTGTAGAATAAGTTACTTTTCCAGCGGCAAAACTTGGTTTGTTTATTTCTGTCAGGTTAAATGTAAATTCATCATAACCCTGCAGTGAGTCTGTATTGCCATCAACCGTTTTCTTAACTGTAAAGCTGCCCGGTTTATTCTCATAATACAGATAACCGCTGTTAAATCGCTGATCTACCCAGCCTGGAGCAACCACATCACTGTTACTCTTACTTACCATAAAGTAATATGGATCTTTATTTACTTCAAAATTATCATCTGCAGTTGTTTCATACAGTGCAAATACCTTATCATATGCAAGACCGCTAATCTTCCTGGTACCATCAGCACCTAAAGATATATTCGTCATAACAGGTGTAGGATCAATATCCTTTGTCCACTCACCTGCAGCATTTTTCTTACATTCATACAGGGCAAATGTCGAGCCATTCAACATCTGCATCTGCTTATTGCTATCTGTCCAGTACTTATACAATGTGATCGTACCTGTTACAGATTCTGCCCATACGTTCGGTTTCTGGACAACTGTTGAAATACTTGTATTTGTTGATCCGTTTGATCCTGTATAGCCTGTAAGGCTGAAACTGTTCGAAGCATTGGAAGCATTCAGTGAACCACCAAATACCTGATTAACTTCTGCTCTGTATACAAGCTTCAGTGCTTTGTCATCCGGCAAAGCCATCTTTACAGTTCTGCTGTTGCTGTCATATGAATAAGCACATCCGGAAGTAACATCCGTCCAGTTTGAACTGTCTTTTTCCGGATCTCCTTCGCCGGTATATTCATAAATGTGAAGAGAATCAACCTGGAAGATCAATGCGCTACCCATTTTGTCTTCGGCATAGATTGTCTTTCCATTTGCAAGTTTTGCAGCATTTGTATTGACATATACGGTATATTCCACAACCTGATCCTTGACTGTTGTAGATTCACCATTATTCTTCTTCTGATCCAGAATATATACACCTGACTTCTTAACTGTATCTCCAGGTGTCAATGTATTCGTTGTTGAACCATTACCTTTGGTCTCTCCATTATAAGAAACTTCTGCATTGTTTGTTACACTGATCGCAGTACCATTCTTAACATAATCTGTTAATGCATCATCTGCCACAGAAGCAGAATATGTAATATCCGCTATATACTTTGAAAACTGTGTACCGGATGCTACATTTGTGATTCCATCTAATACCTGCTGAGTAACCGGTATCGAATATGTAATGGTATGTCCACTGATACTGCCAGTAATAGCCATCGGACTTCCATCTTCTTGTGCATACCACTGACTCTGCCATTTCTTGAACTGAAGCTTGGCATCATCATTAAATTGCATTGTGTCCGGCAATGTATCTGTAATAGTGATCACATCTCCGACCTGCAAGTCGTTGGAAATCTCAGACATATTAACAGACAATGTATAATTGATCGTATTCAGCTTAGTTGAGCTGACTTCACCTTTTTTTTCAAGGCTATTTGTATATTTATAAGTTGCCTGTGCATCTGCAGAAAATTTATTATCATTCGCATCTTTATATGTAAGATTTGCATGGTTAATAAATTCTGCACCATCTCCGATTGCCTGCGGAATAGTATTAACAGTAATCTCAATTACCTTTCCTTTTTTAGATGCAATGTACGCATTATCAAAAGTAAATCTGAGTCCCCAGTTATTCGCCTGTGAAACAGTTGAAACAATGCCGCTTCCACTTACCATAGCACCATTATCAATGGCTGTAACACCATCAACCACTACAGTAGTATTAAAATACTGGTAATATCCATGCGTTTTGTCATAGTCACTAAGTTCTACGTCTGTGATCGTATCTGATGCCGGTACACTGATCGATACTTTCCAGGTCAATGTTCCATCTGCATTTGCTTTTACAAATTCCTTATCCAGAATTCCCTTGCCATCTGTCTGAAGGGAACTGGACTTATCATATTTTGTTCCGTCAAAATCTACATCTACATCATTCTTAAGTACAGTTGGAAGTGCAGAATTCAGAGCGTCATCCGCTACATCCGTTGTATATGTAAATGTATATGTACCGCTGTTTTCTGAGAAATCGCTCAGTTTCAGGGCTGACAGATCAACACCTGCAGGAAGTCCTGCTGCTGTCAGATAATTTCCTAATGTATCTTTGATTGCTACATTATTAATATCAAAATTCGGATTCTTCGTCAGATCACCTAATGTGATCTGAATGGTCCAGGTGATTGACTTCTTATTACCGGAAGCATCTGTATTCCAGGTACCATTTTTGGATAACGAAGGCTTCTTGACATTTAAACCTGTTGTAAAACTGTTGGTGTCTTTATCATTGTCCTTGTTTGTCTTATATTTGATAGAGAACTTATTATTGAAAACTTCAATATCGCTTTCTTTAAAAGCATCCTTTACATTTGCAGCACTGACTGTAACATCATATGTAATCTTAGCTGCTTTTGTAGCTTCATCTTTGCTGTCAAGTACCATACCGGATAATGCAGCCTGTGCTTCTGACCAGCTTGCATAACTGGTTCCATTCACCTGGATATTTGACATATTTTCGAGTGCAGAACCCATTGATTCTGTTGCCTCTCCAAGTGTAACCTTTCCGTTTTTGGCCGTAACTGTTACCTCATAAGACTGCTTAAGGGAACCATCTGCATTCCACGTTACATCTCCTTTGGTTTTGCTTGATTCCGCATAGCTTTCGACCTCATTCAGATCAACATTAACAGTAAAGCTTGCATCTCCGATCTTGATCTTTCCTTTGTCTTCTGTATCCAGATCAGACGATGAAAAATCAACCGTTCCGTCGATGTTCGCCCATCCATTGATCTCACTTTCTTCCAGGAACTCATCTCTTAAAGTGATATAATATTTGCCCTCTTGTATATACCAGGTACCAACATCTATACCACTTTCATCATATAGAACAGTTTCTGTATAATCGTTAATATCAATTCCCTGTGATTTCAGGTCGACTTCAAAATTCTTTACACCGGAATTGTTAGCGATTGCCCATTTAAATGATATTCCAACGCTGTCTCCATTTTTCACGTTTGAATCATTTTTGACTACCGTTCCATTCACAGTAATTTCAAAGTCACTGAGAGTCATTCCATTCGGATTTGCCAAAGGCGTGATTCCTTTCTCACTTTCCTCCGCATCCGATGCCGTTGCCGGCTGTGCACTGTTTCCAGCTTTTGCACTGGTACTTCCAAGACCTGCTCCACCACTGATTGGTGAACAAACTGAGAAGACCATGAGCAATGCCAGTAAAAGCGCAACTACTTTTTTGCTTTTCCTTCCCATTCTCTTTACCTCCATTTGTTGTTCTTATTCTCTTTTTCTTTGTTGTTCTTTGTTCTTTTGTTGCTTCCTTCAGATATATTATTATACGCACCTCTTTAATTTTGAGCGCAGAAAACTACTATACCTGAATATAGATACTTAATATTATACACAACCGAATCTTCATTTCAATATATTTTCACCTTAATTGTTTATAAATATAAACAGGAATCCCATATTCCGTTTATTCCGTAAAGAAACGCTCTCTTCGCATAACAAATTTCTGAAGTTTTTTACTTTATAAGACAAACTTTCCTATAAAGTAAAAAGAGCCGCTCCCCATAATCGGGAACGGCTCCTGTATTGTTGTCACATTTTCTATCTCTGTTGCTGCAGATATTCTGCAACTCGTCTGACTGAATTGCCATCGCAGTCAGCAAATACATCTTTTCTAAATACTTCCAGCTTCTGATAATCATATGATTCAATCTGTCGGATCTCATTCACCAGATCTTCTGCAGACTTCACGATCGGACAGAACATTTCATTTGCAAATTCTTCTGCTGTCATCTGAATGCTGTCTTTTTCTATAAATGTCTCATAATCATATGCAGATGAATACATCGGTTTTCCAAGCAGCACACTCTCAAAGAATAAAGCACTGTAATCTCCTACGATCACATCGGCTGCCATCAGCAGTCTTCGTGCCGGAATCTCTTTTTCGAGCACCTTGCAGAAACCAGGGATCTCGTACTGTTTCAGGTCCTTTTCCTTCTGACCTGCCTGATCAAAATGAAGCACAACCATGTACTTATCCTGAAGCGCTGTCTGCATTTTGCTCAGAGAAAGCATCGCCGTCTTTCTGGTTTCTTTATCTTTTCTCCAGCTTGGCATATACAGAATGATCTTACGTCCATTCAGCTCCGGTATCAACTTCATAAGTGCATTTCTGGATTCCTCTATCAGCTTCTGGTCAAAATACTGATCCGTATTGCAGCTTCCCTTCAGTCCACAATAAACATTTCCATTTCCGGAATAGGTCTTACGGAACAGATCTTCCTGTCCTTCAGACGGAATCTGAAGCACCGAAACCGGATTCTGTGCAGCAAGATGCGCACCCTTTCTCTTCCACCTGATCTCATCAACAGCCTGAAGTTCTTTCTTATATAATGAAAATGCAAGCTCCGGCAACATAATCTGCTCTGTTTCCTCCCGAAGTTCACAGCGACACAGGATCGAAACAGGTTTTGAAGTCACAATATATCTTGCTGTTGCAAGCTCCCTTGCTAATAGCAGAAGATCCGTCTTTTTCTGATCCAGCATTAATACCTTACAGGAGATCTTCTGTTCCTTCAGATATTCCTTCAACTGGAACAATGGATCATTCTTTGTGAGTGCTCTTTCAGATAACAGAACGATCTGATCTACAATATCCGTTTCCGGAACGACCAGCTCATATGCCTCTGCAAATTCATCCGCAACCTTCTTCAGCTCCTGATATTTCTCATAAAATTCTTTATTCTTTTTCTGCTCATCCTTTGTAACCAGATTATCGTAATCCTTGTAATGTGCAAGCAGATAATCACGCACACGCTCCATGGAATGTCCGTCGCAGTTTGCAAACATCTTCTCCCGGAACTGATCCATCTTCTGATAATCATAGTGATCGATCTGCTTCAACTGATCCGCAAGCTCCTGTTCGGTTCTGACGATCGGGCAGAACAGGTTCTGATCAAATGCATTTGCATGCAGGGACATATTCAGCCCCTTGATGATCTTCTCATAATCATAGGCGGTCGAATATGCCGGCTTACGCAGAATCGTTGTCTCAAAGAAGGAATCTCTGTAATCACCTACGATCACATCACTTGCTACCATTAAGGCACGGATCGTCATACCATTGTTCTTGTTAATACATTTACTGAAGCCTTCTACTTCCAGTTCATTCTTAAATCCATTCTTGCTCTGGATCGCATTCAGGCTGACAACCACACAGTACTTATCACCGATCAGTTTGCTTAATGCCTGCATATTGAAGATTCTCGCCCATATGCTGCTGGAATTCACTCTACGAAGCGTTGGCATGTACAGGATAACCTTTCTGTCTGCTGTCTCCGGGAAAAGATCCTGCAGCTTCTGTTTTGCCTCACTGATGAAGTCCTTATCAAAATACATATCCGTACTGCAGTTTCCATACAGAACTTCCCGATCCATTTCCTTTGGCGAGAACTGCTTATCAAATTCCGCTCTCTGATGTTCCGATGGAACCTGAAGGATATCCGTATCATTATTCAGGACATAATCAAAATATTTCTGCTTCCATTTGAGGAAATAGCGAACCTCATACCCCTGATTATAAAGGTTAAATGCATTATCACGAAGCATGATCATATCTGTTCCCATTCTGAAGGATGTCCGACAGAACAGGTGGATCGCTGCCGGAACAATAATGTATCTTGCAGATGCAACAATCGCTGCAATCTCTTCATCCGTCTTTTTGGTATTACCCATGCGAAGCAAAACAACCGAAAATTCCTTATGTGCTTTCATCATTTCTGCCATCTTGCCAAGATATCCGGATGTAAAATTCTTCGCATTTGTTACAAATACGATCTTGTTCTCAATACCGTATACATCCGATGCCTCGTCATATAATTCGGCAAATCGCTCTGCACGCTCCTTGATCTCTTCGTATTTCTCTTTGTATTTTCTGTTCTCTTCCAGTTCTCCTTCTGATAACAGTCTACCGGAAGCATATCCATCACCCGGCATGATCTGGTACATCTCAAAATACCGTCTCTTTACTTCTTCCGAAGCACGGGTTACAGACATGGTGATACTCGTCGTAACACTTCCCATTCCACGGGTTTTCTCCTTCGACGCAAAGCTGTCTAACATCTTCATGGTAAATGGCGGTGCAAATTCACGCTTCTTACCATAGAGGGAAATCGAATCTACCAGCCCACCGATCTGCTCAGCAAATTCCTCATTTTCCAGATTATTTCTATAATAATTCAATGCAAATTCATACAGCATCCGGTCTGTATCTTCCGGTGTATGAAGTGGAAGCTTCGCATACTGATATGCAAATTCCGGAAGAAGTCTCTGCATGGAGTCAAAAAGGCTCGTATCGTGTGGAACCGGAACAATGACCGGTTCTACCTTACCATCTATAACCTGGTATTTCTCAATACTCTTATATGGCATATTGGCAAAGATACCTTCCATAAAGAACTGTGCCGTATTATTGGTCGTGAAATTATATCGTACGGAATGACCGATCGTCGGAAGTACCGTTCTACTGTAATAGTAAGGTACATCCACTTCTTCCCCTACAATATCATGCCACAGTCTGACAAAGCAGTCCTGTGTATAACCTCTGCCCCAGTATTCCACAAAGGCAAATTTCTCTGTCCGGTCAATCTCCTGCTCCAGATATCTGCTGACAAGTACACGTTCTTCTGCTCCCTTTTTCATCAAATACTGATTATAGCTTTCGGACTTTTTAAATATGTCGATTAGACCATTTAATACTTTCTTATCTGTAAAATTAACTCCATCCAGAACAACCGCCGGGAAAAACTTACGGAACTGACGGTCTGTCAGATCCATTGCTTTTAACAGCTTGTCCTTAGAAGTGATATTTCCAAAACTGCCATATGGCTCCCAGAATTCACGGTCAACCTCATGGATAAAAGAAGGGATTCTCCATGTTCTTCTGGATGCATAGATGTATTTTGTCTTTACGTTAAGTCCCCGCGCCTCAATGATCGCATCTGCGATCCGTTTTAATGGATGTCCGTCACGGGAAATGAAATATAACGTCTGATATCCTCTTCTGATTGCATCCCGAAGCGCCCAGTCTACATATGGAACCATGCAGATCGTCACGAATGTGGATACAAATTCATCTCTTGTATATACTGCCTTTGCAGCCATTCTGGTCTGAAGTGCAGCCACCAGATAGGAATCATACGTTCCAAGCTGTTCTACCAACTGTGTCTGAATATCGGAAAATTCCGGTTTTGCAACCTGTCTTACTTCGATTCCAATCTTTCTTGGCGGATTGTGATCGGCAATCGGATTATCACCATAATGAACCCACTTCTTAAAATCATAATATGGTTCAAAACTTGCAAATACTTCAAAGAATAACTGCTGTGATACCTTCTGGACTCCATATTCACAGGACAGATACAGTGGCAGTTCTGTTAACATCGGCTCCGCTCTGCGGAGCATCTCAAGGATCACATCCTTCGGCAGATACATATCACTGACCAGAATAACCGTATCTTTCTGTGCCAGATATTTCTTAATCATATCGATCTGCTCCGGCAACGGGATTACATTGTCATATTCACATTCCAGCTCCCAAGCCTTTAGCTTCTGTACCTGCTCATCTGTCAGATTATATACGGATGCCATACGGGCAAAGATCTCATCAAACTGAATCTCAACCTTTTCTGATTCACGAAGTGCAATTGATTTATTATAATATTCTCTTACATTTGCTTCTGATGTTTTACGGATCGATGGATAATTCAGAACAAGCGCTCTTGGGAACCCTCCATCCTCCTGCATTTTTTCCTGTACATAGTAGAAGATGCCAACCGGATCGAGTACCTTTCTGGAAAACAGCGTATCAAAGATATCAAAGCTATACAGAGTTGGAAGCTCTACCTTCTCCGGTACAAATGCGATCGTGCTGTCAATGATCTTATCCATACTGTCTGAAGTAGAATACTCCCAGTACAGCTTACTGATCCGATCCAGACTATCGCTGATGTCGTCTTTCTCATATTCCGAAAGTGCCTGAACCAATTCATCAAAATTCTTACATTTTCGGCCCGGTGTAACCTCATCATAATCCATCGGGAAATCCAGATCGTCATTGTCAAAGTCAAACGCATACCGCAGGAAATGCTTGCAGCCTGCCGCAATAAAATCTGTAAATATAGAGGAATAATCCATGATACACAGATCGATCTTATCCAAGATCTCATAGAAATCATTGGTGTTATCCCAGAACAAAAGCCATTTACAATCTGCATATCTCTGCTTTGCCCAGAGGAAGCCCTGTTCCTTTTCAAGCAGCGGATGCATCTTAAATATCATCAACAGATGCTCTTTCTCACATACCTCTATGATACGGTCAATATCCGGAATTGCCTTGGAGAACAGCTCACCATCCGGATTATTCCGATACGTTGGTGTATATGCAACAATCTTGGTATCCTCCGGAAGCCCCTTCTGTCCGATCAGATCATGATCATATGTTTCAATCTTCTTATAATTCGCTTGATACAGGCATCTTGGATATCCGGCTCTTACGATCTGCTTCTCCGTTAATCCAAGCTCCGCCTTTGCTATATTCTCGATAAATGCAGATGGTGCCAGATATAATTCATAGGTACGATAATATTCATTTCTTGCAATATATTTCTTTGCAAGTTCCGGCAGTAAACGTCCTTCTTTGATCTTACGCTCTACAACCTTTACACCGCCAACACCGTGCCAGAGATTCAGATACTTTGCTTGTTCCAGTCCATCCGGAATAAATGCCTTTACCTGCTCAGAAACCAGTACGCCGGTATAGCTGATGATCGTTTCTGCCTGAGGTGTTCCCATGCGATATGCATGAAAGCCCATACCACGGATCATCTCGATCAGTTCTACATCATCACACAGCCAGTATGGAACAATATCTTTTCTATAATTATTGATATACAAAAACAGATATTTTGGATTCCCCCGAAAATCATTACTGTACTGTCCGGCACAGAACGCCCATACCTTGTCCTTTTCTTTTCCCGCGCAGATCTGGTGAACCTCTGCTACCTCTCTCGCATTTTCCTCATCGATCAATGCCTGCTGACGTTCCTTTTCCTCCAGGCGTTCCTGCTCCAGTGCCTGTTTTTCCTGCTCTATATCCCGTTCTTCTGTTTTAATCTCTATTTCAAGTTTTTCATCTTTTTTATCTGTATCTCTACTAAAAAACTTTTTCAATCCGCTTAAACGCATCTCTTCCTAACTCCTCTATTATTTGTAAACATAATTGAATTTATTATAAATCATATCCCTGTTGCATACAAGTACCTGTTATATTTATTAAGATTCCACCTATGTACAAGTCGCTTTTTTTGCTGTATGATTATTTTTACATATTTGACTTAAAAATATATTAAAGAGGGTTTTATCTATGAAAACAATTACAACAAAAAAGAAAAACACATGGGATATCATCTCCGATTACCGTGGTGTTCTGATGGGAATATCTATTATATGCATTATAGTATTTCATTATGTGGAGGACTGTGGCATCTATCACGTCCACAAAAACGGATGGGTAGAATTTTTCCGTAACTATATCACCAGTTCAAGTGTAGACGGTTTTCTTTTCTTATCCGGTTTTGGTTTGTACTACGCAATGAAAAAGCATCCGGATATTTCCCAGTTTTATAAGCGGAGATTTACCAAAATTCTGATTCCATATTTTCTGGTATCTATACCCGCTCTTTGCTGGAATGATCTTTTCTTTGAAAAAACAGGAATAAAGGCATTTTTTTCTGATATATTTTTCTATTCATTTTTTACACGGGGAATGGCATGGTTCTGGTATATCCTGTTAATATGCTTTTGTTATCTTATTTTTCCATTCATATTCCGGATATTAGATAAAGCGCCAGATGAAGAATCCGAACAAATGCGTCTGATCAATCTTTTCACATTTTTCACTATGATAGCCATAGTAATACAATTATCAAATAAGGGTTTTTTCAGCAATATCAATCTGGCTTTATTACGTATTCCATTTTTCTGTCTTGGCTGCTTTATTGGTAAATACTCCTATGAAAAACGCCCTATATCCTATGGTGCATATGGTTTGATGCTTTTATCTTTATTCGCAATCCAATTTCGGAAGGGCAGCAAAATTATATTTGCGCGATATTCCGCTGCTTTTCTTAATATCAGTGCATGTATCTTAATTGCAATTCTATTTGGTAAATTGAAGCGTTTTGAAAAATTACATAACTGCATAAAAAAGTTTTTTGAGTGGTTTGGCAAATATTCTCTGGAATTATATCTGACGCACGTTACTGTACGAGGCATTATGAGAGATTACGGCTACCATACCTGTTATGGACGATACGAACTGATCATGGTTGCTATATCCATCGTACTGGCGCTGATTTTAAACCGCCTGACAAATCTTATCACCAAGATTCACATACCCGCTATTCATCATGCGAAATAACAGGATCTGAATTTTAGATTTTAAAAGGAGAATGAGTATTTAAAACTCATTCTCCTTTTTACAAATATTATTTCCCTTATTATGTATTTCATATATAATATATTTTTATACTGAATATAACTCATGAAGAATTGTAATTGCCTCTTCTTTTTCAAATGGAAGTCCTAATTGTGCCAATGGAAGTATCTCATCTAACATTTCTTCTAAAAATGCTACAATACTTTCTTTTACCAAACCTTCAACTCTTATTTTGGAGTCATTTTGAACAATCTGAAGTAATCGAAATACATCATATTTATGTTTCTTCAAATCTTTCTCATTTACATGCTCACCGTTTTGTTTTTTATTTTTCAAGTCTAACCAGGCATACATCTTAAAAGGTATCAGATATTCTGCTCCCAGAACACATATGTCATTTATAATCTTACGTCCCTGTAACATAAAATTATAAAAATCATCATTTAATAATATCGCAGATAAACTGGATGTATCCTCAGCTATATGAATCGGAACTATACCAGTTTCTAGTTCTAATTGATATCCCGGTCTTTTTGAAAATAATTCAATCATACTTGGATATCCCTCCTTAGGTTCTGTAAACCTATAGAAATGCATCTTATCACTGTTCTTCCAACCGCATTTATAGCCTGCATCCTTAATATAAGCCCAAAAAGCTTCTGCGAACTCCTGAGTTTTATCCTCTAATATCAAAATCATATCGATATCTTTGGTTGCTCGAAATGCAGTATCATTTTCTGACATAATAATATCGCAAGCTGTTCCTCCAATAATTGTATAACAATCTACATATGCTTTAAATTTCTCTCGAAATGTATCTATCCCAACTACCATGCATATTCCTCCAACATTTCTTCAATCGAGCCTTCAACCCTTTCATCTTCTACATCTGATAAAGACATACATAAAGATATAGGATCTACCATGCCATTTTTTGAAAACCGATCAGGATTATATTTCCAAAATTCAATTCTTATCATATCCTTATTATCTTCCCATCTTTCATCTATTTTTTTAAATGTATATTCTTTTGCCATAGATTTATCAATGGCAACACTTTCAATAACCGAAGGATTCAACATCGAATAATTAGAAAGAGCTCTTTCGCCTGATACAGGCATGTCGGTAAACTGATTCATATTCTCTACTACAAACGACTTCTGCACCGGATTGATCAGATATCGTTTTGCTTTTATAAATAATTGATAGCCACTATCCTCGGTCCACATATAACATTCTTTTCCATCTGTTTTCTGACATATCAGTCCCATCTTTTCTAGTTGTTCACTGGCTCTTGTAATCGATGTCTTTGTAACATTCAGATATTCTGCAGCCTGTTTTTTCATAATTTTCTTATTTTTGCACTCGTATATTAAATACAAAAATAAGCTCTGTGTAACAGGCATCATTTTTTCGGTTTTTATTTCTTTCTTTTTCCTGAATGAATTGTGTATTGCGATTCCCAAAAATGGAAGGTACATCTGTTTATCATCCGCCACAAAAGGAATCCGATGCCCAATAAGTGCATCCCGCTGAGCTCTGGTAATATTTTCAAACCAATAAGCAACAGGCAGATTTGTCTTTTCTTCATATTGATTTTGCTGTTTTTTTAAGGCAATTACGCCAAATTTTTCAGAATCTGCCAATTTAACTAATATAAATGCATTTTCTTTATCCGATACCTCGTAAATACTTCTTTTGGACAGCATATAAACCGGAAGTCCCTTTATTTTTTCAATTTTCTTCATTTCAAAATTAGTTCCAAACATTTGATTAATCGTGTTTATCATTAAGCACCTCCTTTAGTAACATATTTTTATATACAATAACATTTTATTAATTATTATTCAAGTTTTTTGTAATTAAAAACAAATAGCATGAAATCTGTACAATATAGCTTCAACTACATTATTCCTTTCATTATAAATCATAAACCATAATGAAAAAATCCCATCCTACAGATGGGACTCTCATGGCAATCTATATCACCATATCTTTTTAATTACATAACTATGCAAGGTACAAACTGATTTATATAGAATACAAAAATTATTATTCAGGAATTCATCATCAGCAGACGTTAGCATACCTTTCTGCTCAGAAATGATACTTTCAACACGATGTGTAATGCTATTCCAAATATCAAAGATATCAAATAATTTTTGATAAAGCTCCTCATAAAAAGGGGCATTTGCATCCGCTATTTGCTTCATTTTGTGAATGTCTGAAGCAATGTCATTAAAATATTTTTGAAACCGTTCTGGGTGAGAATCGAATTGTTGTTGTGCGAACAAATATAGCGCTTGTTGAAGATCTTCCAAACATTCAACAAGTTGTTTGAGTATTGAATTATTCTGTATACGCAATCTATCTTTTTTTTCAAAATAATATTTCATATACGTCTGCATGATATATATGAGAATGCCATTGCATACAACTGGAATGAAAAGTGTTATCCAATCTTTTGTGGTCATCTATATCCCCCCTAAAGTAAACTGTACAGTATTATTATAACAAAATAATTTTAATTTGTCGATATATCTTATATTCCGTCCTGTTTTCTTCTTATCCGTTCTACTCATATAAATGGCAAACTCTATTCTGTGAAAATATTCACCCTCCATTATCAGCTTACAATCACCTGCAGAAATATTAAACAGCTTGCTAAAAACGTTTTAGCACCAACACGTGAAATAAGTCTTCTAAGTTCTAGATTACCTAGACCGAAGCGTCTTCCTATTCCTAAAATACTTCCATATTTCGCTGCTATATGCCACCATCTTTTTCTCTATAAAAATAAAAACATCCAAAAAGTATCAGGTAATTCAGCCAATAAAATGGTTCACATCACATCCTAAGCAATAATCATCCAAAGTTTTTCAGATTCTTAATATCAATACAAATGGGATGGTTTCAAATATCCATGTTAGTATGACAGAAGATGTTGCCATTCCAGTTATTAATTTTTTAAATCTCTTAAACAACATAAAATATCGTTTGCAACGTGTACAATATGATATACATATCCTTTTACAGCAAGCAATTCATTCACCCAGATACATTTTCGTGCAATAATATGTCGACACCCATAATTTCGCACTTCTTTACCTTGCAGGATGTAAGCATACTATAATAGCGTAGCGGATAAAATTCCTCTACTACCAGTAACAGCAACATATAAAGCAAATGCTAACTATACATAAATGTATAATCTTATATAGCCCTTTTAACGCAGAATCCCCTCTTTGCGCCTTAAGTGATGCAGTTTGGAGATATGCTAGTTACAGATATAAAAATGGTGCCATTTGATCCTGACAGTATAAGATTGATTTGATTTTTATCTCATGACAACCCGTTCTTTTTCTTTATCCGATATTTTTTATCTCTCCGAAATGATATCCGCATACCTGCCATTCACCGCACGAAGCAGGTCATCCGGTTTCAGCACGATCTGTTCACCCAGACGTCCACCGGATACGATCATCTGAGGAAGTGTTTCCGCACTTTCATGGATCACGGTCGGATATGCTTTCTTCATGCCGATCGGTGTACAGCCGCCACGGATATAACCGGTAACCTTGTTGATATCTTTCACAGGAAGCAATTCCAGGTTCTTCTCGCCAACAACTTTGGCTGCTTTTTTCAGATCGATCTCTTTGTCGATCGGCAATGCAAATACATAATAGCCCTGACTCTTTCCAACCGTTACGATCGTCTTAAAGCTCTCCTCGTAACTCTGTCCGAGCATATCTGCAATATGCACACCATCGATGAATTCTTCACAGTTATATTGATTGAGCGAATACGGAATCTTCATACGATCGAGAATCCGCATCGCATTTGTCTTTGTCTCTTTTCCCATTGTTTCTTATATCCTTACACACTCATGAATATTCAGAACGCGTTCGAGCCGTGCTGTTAATGCATTCGCTGTAAATGGTTTACAGATGTAGTCTTCCGCTCCTGCTTCAAAGCACTTTGTCTCTGAATACTCATCTGTAACTGCCGTCAGAAAAATAACCGGAATACTCTTATATTCCTGATTTACCTTCAGTCTGGATATCACATCATATCCATCCATACCCGGCATCTTCAGATCAAGCAGGATGACATCCGGATGAATCCGTTCCAGAACACGGAACGCCTTCTGTCCATCATTCACGGCTGATACTTCAAATTTGTCCTCCAGGATTCCCTGGATCATATCAAGTATCATCTTATCATCATCTATAACCAATACTGTTCGTTTCACTTAAGTATCCTCCTAATATCCGTTTCCAGTTTTTCTGCCAGTTCATAAGCTTTATCCATATCATAATCCGAAACATACTGATACAGCTTATCGAGTATTCCATAATACTTTGCACCCATTTCATCTGCTAACTCCGGTATCTCTGTCTTGTACAATCGTTCCAGACAGGTGCATGCAGCTTTCTCTTTATACTCAAAAACAGCAGTTTTTAAATCACTGATGATCGTAAGCATCTCCGCTATATTTGTGACCGCTTCTTTTTCTATTTTACCATCTGTTTCCATATTCGCAAGCCATTTTTTTATCTGCTCCAAAAGCTCCCGGTACTGGCTTACTGCCTGGTCATGATTTATCTGAATGTACGCCATTGCCGTCTGTGGATCCTTACATGCTTCTTCCAGCCCTGCAGCGGCTGCTGCCATAGAATCTGCACCAATGCTTGCGGATATTCCCTTCAGACCGTGGATCGTTATATCATAATTAAAGATGTCTTCTTTGTTCTTACATTCTTCAAGCTTCCGGATCCGTTCTTCACTTCCATCCAGATAAGTCCGCAGCAGACTGATATACAGTTCTCTGCTTCCGCCAATATAGGATAAGGCTTTCGCGATATCAATTCCCGGTATGCTCCATTCTTCTGCCTGCTTTGGATCCGGTGTGCCGTCTGTTTCCTGTCCTTCTGTGGCAGTATCTCCATTCCCATCTCCACATTCCGTTACATATTCCTGCGGAAGATTATCTTTTATGATCTGTTCAAAGCGTTCCGGATCGATCGGCTTCGACAGATATCCGCAGAAACCGGCATCCAGATAAGTCTGCTTTGCACCCGATAATGCATTTGCCGTGATCGCAACTGCCAGAATATCCTTATAGATACCGCCATCCATAGTCTTCACATGCTGGAGCATCTCGATTCCATCCATCTCCGGCATCATATGATCGATCAGCAGAAGCTGATAGGAATGCTGGCGAATCAGCTTCAGACCTTCCGCCGCACTAAGTGCCGTATCGATCTGAAGTTTTGTATTCTTTGCAAGTCCGACCACGATCTTCAGATTAACCTCATTATCATCTACAACCAGGATCCGGGCATCCTCTGCATGGAAGGACTCCTGATATCGGACCTCATGATGAAGCTTTTCTTTGTATTTCTTTCTGTAATCCCCGATCTGTTCTTCATTTACGATCTCCTGTCCAACCGTTGCCGTAAATGTGGAACCTTCACCATATACACTGCTGACTGTAATATCTCCACCCATTGCGACCAGCAGATTCTTGGTGATCGGAAGTCCCAGTCCTGTACCTTCGACCGAAC
>OGDF01003203.1_pt1 | contig 20486 bp, 21 predicted proteins | sample 1570141 | NCBI WGS metagenome assembly OGDF01 (sample SAMEA4370581, study PRJEB24528) | human gut metagenome | reverse complement strand
CTACGGCTCCACCGGGTCCCCCATCTCAGATGGGGGCTTAATATACGAATACAGTCATAATAAAAACCTCCTGCTTTCAACTCAAAAACTACATACGAATCGACATCGTAAAACAGATAATTCTTGGCAAAACTTGAAACAGGGGGCTTTGTGTCCTATACTAACAATGATAGTTGAAGTAAAGGGTAGGTTACACTTGCTCTCTATTTCAAGGGGATCAATGAAGCTGGCACTTCATTGATCTTTTTTTATTTAGCGGGTGTACCACGAAATAACTACTTGATGATAATGGATTCCTTCAAATCAAAGAGGATTACATTATCTTCCTGATAGAAAGTGCCGGAAATCCGGTAGCCGCCTTTGGATAAATCCCAATCCATTAGCTGGGACAATGTGTTCAGTAGGTCCCTGCTGTTCCAGCGAACGGATAAGATGGTATTGTTGCGGTTTGTGTTAAAGAACTTCACCGCGTTTGGCGTTTTCTCATCACATGCTTTCAAAGCCACCATCTTCTCCTGCCGGTCTATCAGGAAAAGTACGTATTCAGGCTTTTGCATCTTTAGTGTGACAGCCTTATTGAATGTGACTCCGTTTTCTGTGACGGAAAGATACGGGACTCCTTCTTGAAAATTGAAGGGCTTGAAGTTGGAAAGATCCATGGCTTTCACCTCGCTTTCTATCTAATGGTAACTATAGCATTTTGGTGGCTGGATTACAACTGCACATTGCACAAAAAAATCTTCAGTAAGTGTCAAGTTTTCCTAGGTGCTTCATTTGACTGTCGATAATTACCGTCTCCGTGGCTTCGGCTCTATCAGTATTTCTGTATAGCTCTGGTCAGTCTCCTCGTTGGTGAAAAGGAAGCTCCATAAACGCCTATACGCCCCTCCAGGCATCCTGGCCTATAGTTTCTCATTTTACGCTTCTGCGCCTCACTCCTGACATTCTGGGCGATTTTACGCTCTGCCTGCACCGCAGCCTTGTGCAGGGCTCTATCCATCTTTTTGTAGCTCTTCCCATTAGCATGGTACAGGAGAGCTGCTGTAAGTGTTTTATTCTTCCGGGCGGTCAATACCCAAACCATACACTCCATTCCCTCGCTGGACCAGCTCCGTCCCTGCCGCTTCATGCGATAGCTGTAAAACCGGTGATTTGTTTCTGCAGTCCCCAGGTGAATCTCTGTATGGATGCCGCGCTGACTCAGGCTGGGGATATAGGGAGCATTTCTTTCCAGATAGCTCTGCAGTTTGTCTACCTCCTCCAAATCCGCCTCTGTTCGGGCGTAGCTCCGGGCAGTGTCCATCCATACGGGAATCCGTTTCATCATATCGTCGGTCTGGTGAAGCTCTCGGATAATACGATCTACCAGTTCCCTCTTGCAGAAGCTGAGCCGGGTCCGGATCTTTTCATGTACATGATAGCAGTCGCGGAAGTGCTGGTGATCCAGGCAGCCTTCTACCATTTGCTCAAAGTCCTGAAACTGGTACCCGGACCCTCCATCCCCATTCGATAGCACTGTGGTCTTAGACAGGTCATAGTGCCCATGCAGATAGCTTCTTACCATTGCAAAAAGTTCTTTTCTGCTGGTAGATGCAAAGCAGCGAAGTCCTACCAGTTCTGTCCTGTTGCCATTTTTCCTGACTCCCTCATATACCTGGAGGCGGTGCACTTCCGAAACACCGCCTTTCTCCTTGTTCTTGAGTACAATTCCATCTCCTTCAATCGCTATAATTTCCGGCTGTGTCGGCTTTTCAACCTTTTCCTCTTCTGCCAATGCTTTTTCATAGGTCTTTGCCTTCTCGCCGGCATAGTTCTTGAGTGAGATAACGGACTGATGGGAGATGGTAATTCCCGCCAGGCTTTGCAGGAGCTCGCTGGCACTGCGAGATGTGGTAATTGCGACAGATTCGACAATCCGCTCAATCATTCCCAGGCTGTAGTGCTTTCTGGACTCAAAGCCCATTTTGCAGTCCAGAGGATAGAAGCTCTTCCCTTCTTTCTGCAGAAGTCTTCGGGTATAGGTCAGCTCTCCATAGCGGCAGCAAATCGTCCTAGAGTCCCGGCGTGCCACACGCCACCCCTGTACCTTGTAAATCTGATACAGCTCGGCATCAATATGCTCCAGAGCCATAGCTATAAGTTGACAGTTCATTACTTCGAGCCAATGAGTTAGCTTCCTTTCAGACTCAATAGAATCATCAGATTCCTTGATGATAGAAATGACTGCTCCTATTGCATTTTCACTCCAAATTTCTCCAGTTTTTGTTATAATATCCATGAGGAAAGCCCTTTCTTTGTTTTATTTGTGCACGGAAATTATAACATTTCCACTCAAGGAGGAGGCTTTCCTTTTTTATTGTTTCTGAAAAAATTCCCCTACCGAGTAAAATTTTACACTAAGCTGAAACAGCTCAGTGAAATGAAGCGTGAGCTTTCTATCGAAGAAAAAATGCTGAACTACTATACAAAGCATGCCCCTGAAGGAAAGGTCACCTTCACCATGCAGGTAGCTGATGAAATCAACCGGCAGACATATGAGAAAAAGAAACAGCTCATTGCAGATCTTGAAAAAGAAATTATCAGGGAAGGAGAAATTATCAACCTCCATTTCACTATCCCCGATCTTCCTTCCGGCATGATGCCCCTGACCGCGTTCAACAACTTCACTCGCAATCTGGACGAGACCATTCGCCTGATTGGTGAAGACATCATCAGCAAGATGGAAAGCTGCACTAAAAAAGCCAGAAGCCGGCATAGAAAATTTTATAACCCTGAAATCCAGCTCCTGTCCATGAGCCCCAGCTCCTTCAACGTCCAGCTGGGTGCCCTCAACGACCCGGGCTCTCTCTTCTACGGAAGCGATGAAGAAAGAAAAGTGAATATCCTATATAAATCCGGCACCCGACTCCTGAACATCATGTACACCCTGAGCTGCCGGGACGACCTCTCCCGCCTGGCTGATGATAATGATGAAATCCTGGAGTCCGTGCAGTCCCTCTACCAGGATATGGACAAAGACGATCTTTCTCTGGATATCACCTGGACTCGCCACCCCAGCCGCAACACCTTCACCATTCCCCATAAAGATACCGCCCCCATCGCCCAGGCCCTCAAAAACTATGTAGAACAGCGCCAGCAGGCAGTCCAGCTCCAGCGCATCACCGGCACTATCACCACCCTGAACATGGAAAAATACTCCCTCCGGCTCAAGAAAAAAGACGGCGCCATTATCACAGTCAAATTCGAGAAAGAAAATATTTCTGACCTCATGGAGCACCAGGTCAACCCCCTCTACCAGAAAGAATACACCATCTACGTCATCTGTGAAAACAAGCCCAAAAAGAAGAACATCTACCGGCTCCGGCGGTTTGAAAACTAAGAACGCAAAAACTCCCCTTCGCCATGGGGAGTTTTTGTGTGCCTATATTGCAATTTCTGCTCCGTTGGGCCTACGGCTTAAGGCCTCACTAGACCTTAAGCCTCCTGGGAGCCATTATAATGCACCTCTTGATGCCAACTTGATGCCAAGCTGGTTACTAAGACCAATAGCTACACATTGAAGGTATAATCCATCTTGGTTCTCCATTTAAACAGCCATTGTCCATTGACAAGTTCATCAGTCGAAATGAATATATTATCCCAAACCAAGAAATTTTTTCAGTCTTTGTTTCTTTTTATTGTCTAGTCCTTTGAGCCATCCATAAAAGGGAATCCTATTTACAAGTCTAATGTATTTATCCTCCAATTTGGCATTTTCTTTTCTCATTAGTGAAATTACATCTATCCAATGTGCAGCATATAGTTCCTTATGTTTATTTAATATATAATCATAGGTACTTATATAGCTATCTCTATTTTCTTCAAACCTTGTAGAACGAGAAATGTTTTTTATTCTATATAAAAATAATGTCTCCGGTATACAATATACATCATGCCCCAGCTCAAGAATAGATAACCAGAATTCGTAATCTTCAAGACCGTATTTCATATTAGAATCATAGCCATGAGCCTTTTCCCAATCATCTTTTCGAAATAGAGCCGAAACAAAAATACAATTGTTAATAAGCATTTGCTCGATGGAGTATTTCGGCAAATTCCATAAACCACTTCTTGCACCAAAAAATTCAGCCTTACAGTAGACAATCCCGCACTGTGTATGACTTTCCATATATTGCACAGCTTTTTCTATGTATATAGGCCTGATCTTATCATCTGCATCTACAGGAAGGATATATTTTCCCTTTGAATGCGAAATACCCAAATTTCTGGCGGCAGATGGACCTGCATTTTTTTGTCTATACGTTTGAAATCCTATCTTTTTCAAATCATCAAATATACGAATGCTCTCTTTTTCGGTAGAACCATCATCTACCAAAATAATTTCCACATTCTTATATGTTTGATGCTGTATAGATTCTAATGTCTCATGAATATATTTTCCATCATTGTAATATGGAATAACAACACTTACTAAGGGAAGCATAGCCACACAACCGTTTCCTTCGCTGAGGAAGAAATGGCTTACTTCAGTCTCAAGGTCACAGCTATCTTCTTCGCCAGCAAATAAACAATAGTTATTATGATAGATTTCCAGTTAGCGTGCATCCTTATGAATTTAGGTGAATAAATCAGCCTCATAACCTCATACAGATTTTTTCCCTGTTTTATGGCCAGCTGCCCAATAACACTGCACCTGAAACCATTCATAGCCTCATCAGATAAACTAGTAGATATTTGAGTGACTGAATTGGAATAATAATCCGCTTGTGAAAAATTATTCACATACCACCCCAAATGTCTGGCTATGTATGGATACCCACTCCTGATACCATTATAAAAATTATTTTTAACCGCTACCCCCCCCCGGTTTATATAGGGCAAAAGTAGTATCTATAGGGGCATCATAAATAGGAAATTGATATTGCATTCTCTTCTCCCAATAAAACGACTCAAATCGTATAATATCATACTTATATTTATAATTTTCCGGCAAATCATCAAGTTTTAATGCAAAACCGACCTTTGTCTTTTCCGGATGTTGCTCCAATATACGATAAAACTGTTCCACATAATCAGATGGACACTCTTCTATGGGAAGGACATCTGGATCAGTTAAAACATAATATTTATTTTTAATAATATCATTAAAAAGTCCGCAATCCCACAGAACATGATGTCCGTAATTCTTTTTAAAAAAGATCACCTTATATGATAAATCTTTTAAATACGCTAATGTTGATTCGTCAGTAGACGCATTATCCAGTATAATCAGGTTTTTATATCCATCCTTTTGGAATCTTTCAATACATAGTTTCAAGGTTTCTTTTCGATTATAAGAAATAATGAAAATAGGAATATTATAAAAATCCATGTTTTCCATAAAGCTTACTCCATAGAAATTAACACTACTGTACTCTTTTACACTTAGAGTATCTAGACTAACAATTTCATCCGAAAATCAAAAAAGAGAAATCTATCATGTAAAACCTAACAGCATTAATCTGATTTTCTCATGAATATTAATATTTTTAAATTTTTTCAAAACTTAAACGTATCCTTCAGCCCCAGCCATTTCTGGTCCTTCTCACTGAGGTTCAATGGCGTGCCATCTTCCAAAGCATATCCTTCTGCCAACGGTGTTCCTTTATATTCTCCCACCAGTTTTGGCCACCGAATGCCGATTTCCGGATCATTCCAGGCCATACCGCCTTCGTCATTGGGATGCCAGAAGTCGTTCACCTTGTAGCAGAATTCTGCCACATCGGAAAGAACCAGGAAGCCATGGGCAAAGCCTTCGGGAATGAGGAACTGTTTTTTATTCTCTTCTGTCAGCTCCACCCCATACCACTTGCCATAGGTTGGGGAGTCGGCCCGCAGATCCACGGCCGCATCGAAAACACTGCCTCGCACGGCCCTTACCAGTTTGCACTGAGGATAGTGCTTCTGGAAATGGAGTCCGCGAAGGACCCCCTTCGTGCTCATGCTCTGGTTATCCTGGACAAAGTCGATATGAAATCCGGCTTCTTCCATGTCCTTCTGATTATAGGTTTCCATGAAATAGCCCCGCTCGTCTCCATGGACGGCGGGCTCGATGATGCAGAGGCCTTCAATGCCTCCCACATTTTTTGTCACTTTGATTTGTCCCATAATTGTTCTCCTTATGTCTCTATTAAGTATTTATATCATCGCTAAATGTAGAGTTACAATCTATCAGCTGTCGGCTTCCGGCTGCTGGCTATCAGCTACCGGCTACCGGCTTTCGACGTATGCTTGGGTTCGCGTTTTCCAATCTTTTCATAAAGCCGTAAATCATTCTTCCCAGCTGATCCAGCCGCTGATTGATTTTATTTGTCCGCTCTTCGCTCATATAGCTTCGACCGGATGCAATATATACTTGCGTCTGCAATTCATATAAAGAGCCTCTTGCAATGCTCAGGAAGTGATAGAATTCCTTATCTGACTGCCTCCCATATCCCTCTGCGATATTAGAAGGGATAGAAACGGCTGCCCTCTCCATTTGGCTCACCAGCCCATATCGCTCATGATTCGGGAAGGTATCCGCAGCATCATATATCATCATAGTCAGTTCCATTGCTTTTTGCCAGACCTCTAAGTTTCTATAATCCGCCACAATATCCTCCTTCTAAAATAAATGCGTTAGCGAAGGAAATTCAATATTTCAGAAATCAGCGCATCAGCGCCGCCCCTCAAAAGCCGGGAGCCGACAGCCGCGAATCGGGAGCCGACAGCCGGAAGCCAGAAGCCGACAGCCGGGAGCCGGGAGCCGGGAGCCGAAGGCCGACAGTCAGCCTCCAGGAGCTCCGATTTCCTTCAGATATCTTGTGAGCGCATCCTTCCAATCCGGCAGCCTTCTGAATCCTGCTTTATCCAGTTTACTCTTATCCAGACGGCTGTTTAAAGGCCGGACAGCCTTCGTAGGATAGTCTGAGGAAGGGATAGGCCGAATGCGACAGGGAAGATTGGCTTCTTTCATGATGGCTGCTGCGAACTCAGCCCAGTTGGTGATGCCTTCATTTGTTGCATGATAGATTCCATATTTCTCAGTCTCTACCATATCACAGAGCAGCGGCGCCAAATCTGCCGTATAGGTTGGGGATCCCCACTGGTCTGCCACAACAGTCAGTTCATCATGGGACTGCCCCAGGCGGAGCATGGTTTTAATAAAGTTATTGCCGTTTTTGCCAAAGACCCAGGAAATACGGACAATGAAATACTTCGTAAGTTCCATCTGCACAGCCTCTTCCCCAAAGAGTTTCGTAAGTCCGTACAGATTCAGCGGCGCTTTTGAGGCATCGACGGTAAAAGGCTCCGCTCCCTGTCCGTTAAATACATAATCGGTGGATATATAAAGCATCTTCGCATCGATTTCTCTGGCCGCTTTGGCAATTGCCAAGGTCCCCTTTGCATTAACATCCATGGCCCTGCCATAATCATCTTCCGCCTTGTCTACTGCTGTATAGGCCGCACAATGAATGATGGCATCCGGATGATAGTCTTGAATCACACGTTCCACAGCCCCAGTATCAGAAATATCCATCTCCCTGGAACCTGTACCTTTATACTCAATGTGCCGCTTTTCAAGCTCCCGGGCCACATCATATCCAAGCTGCCCGGTCACTCCTGTTACAAGAACTTTCATTATACCTATACTCCTTTATTAGTTTACCGCTATCGGCTGTCAGCTGCCAGCAGCCAGAAGCCGGAAGCCGGAAGCCGGAAGCCAAAAGCCAGCAGCCGGGAGCCGGAAGCCTGAAGCCGATAGCGGATAGCGGATTATTTATCCCCATACATCTTCTTATAGTAATTCTGATACTCTCCGCTTACGATTTCCTGCCACCAGGGCTTATTGTCCAGGTACCAGCGGATGGTCTTCTTGATGCCATCTGCAAATTTCGTTTCCGGAAGCCATCCCAGTTCTTTATGGATCTTTGCGGGGTCGATGGCATATCTGCGGTCGTGGCCTTTTCTATCCTTTACATAGGTAATAAGGCTTTCCGGCTTGCCCAGTTCTTTAAGGATGAGCTTTACGATATCGATGTTCGCCATTTCGTTATGGCCGCCGATATTGTAAACCTCCCCTACGGTGCCTTTATGGATAATCAGGTCGATGGCCTTGCAGTGGTCCTCCACATAGAGCCAGTCCCTTACGTTTTTCCCATCTCCATACACCGGAAGGGGCTTATCTTCCAGGGCGTTCATCATCATGAGGGGGATCAGCTTTTCCGGGAACTGGTATGGTCCGTAGTTATTGCTGCAGCGGGAAATGGTAGCCGGCAGGCCGTAGGTACGATGGTATGCACCCACCAGAAGATCCGCTCCTGCCTTGGAGCTGCTGTAGGGAGAGCTGGTATGAAGGGGCGTCTTTTCCGTAAAGAAAAGATTCGGTCTGTCCAAGGGCAGATCCCCATATACCTCGTCGGTGGATACCTGATGGTACCGGCCGATGCCGTATTTCCTGCAGGCATCCATAAGGACAGAAGTACCGATGATATTCGTCTCCAGGAAAATCTCCGGATTCAGAATGGACCGGTCCACATGGGATTCCGCCGCGAAATTCACCACCACATCCGGATGCTCCTCTTCAAAGAGGCCATATACGGCATCCCTGTCGCAGATATCCATCTTCACAAAGCGGAAGTTCGGCTTATCCATGACCGGTGCCAGGGTAGACAAATTACCTGCATAGGTCAGCTTATCCAGACAGATGATGCGATAGTCCGGATACTTCCTCATCATATAGAAAATGAAATTAGAACCAATAAATCCGGCGCCGCCGGTGATGATGATAGTCATAGTTGCACTTTACCTTTCCTCTCATGCGGTATGAAGATCAGCTATCCGCTTACCGCTTTCCGCTTTTGCTTACCGTTTTTTCAAATTATTTGAACAGCTAACTGGTTATATAGTGGTGATTGGGGATTGGGGAATCGGGAACTGACAGCCGATAGCAGATAGCCGACATCCTCCACTCCCGAGTCCCCAAAGTCCGACAGCCGATAACCGACAACGGACAGCCGATAGCCGGAAGCCGGAAGCTGGGAGCTGACAGCTGGAAGCCGACAGCCGGAAGCTGGAGGCCGAGAGCCAGCAGCCGAGAGCCGGAAGCCGAAAGCCGTCAGCCGATAGCCGAAAGCCGGAAGCCGACAGCCGTCAGCCATTATTCCCTCCTAACCTTCCCCTCAACCACTTTCATCAGATACTGCCCGTACGGACTCTTGCCGTATTCCTTGGCGCTTTCTCTCAGGGCCTCTTTATCGATCCAGCCGTTGACGTAGGCTATTTCTTCGGGCATGGAGATGTGAATGCCGGCGCGGGTTTCTATGGAACGGACGAAGACGGAGGCATCGTAGAGGGAGTCCATGGTGCCGGTGTCAAGCCAGGCATAGCCGCGGCCCAGGGTGACTACGTTAAGCTTGCCCTTTTTCAGGTATATTTTATTGAGGTCCGTGATTTCCAGTTCTCCCCGGGCGGAAGGTTTCACCTTCTTGGCGTAGTCGCAGACATTCTTGTCATAGAAATAGAGGCCGGTGACGGCATAATTGGACTTAGGATGCGCCGGTTTTTCTTCGATGGACCGGGCTTTACCGTTTTCATCAAAGTCGATGACACCAAACCGTTCCGGATCATCCACGTAGTAGCCAAAAACCGTGGCCCCTTCTTTTCTTGCTGCCGCTTCCTTCAGGTACTTCGTAAGGCCAGCGCCGTAGAAGATGTTATCCCCCAGTATCATTGCGCAGGGCTCGCCATCGATGAATTCTTCTCCCAGAATGAAGGCCTGCGCGAGGCCATCGGGAGAGGGCTGGACTTTGTAGGAAAGATGGATGCCATAACGCGAGCCGTCACCTAAAAGGCGCTCGAAGTTTGGCAGATCCTTCGGGGTAGAGATGATGAGGATGTCCTTGATCCCCGCCAGCATGAGTGTGGAGAGGGGATAGAAGATCATCGGTTTGTCATAAATCGGAAGCAGCTGCTTCGATGTGACCATAGTCAGCGGATAAAGCCGGGTGCCGCTGCCACCTGCTAAAATAATACCTTTCATTTATATTCTCCTTGATCTGAAATTAATACTTTAATCATTACATAACATCTGCCATTATAAAACCATTTCCATACGTCGCAGATAAGAGAACAAGCTCTCACACTTAACACCAACGGAAGCACCTACTACCGGAATCTTTGGCCGTTTAGAGGGTGAGCCTTTATTAGGCAATTCTCCTGTCTCAAAAGTAATGATTTTATAACCATATATCTTTGCCGCAGCAATCAACCATGGATCTGCTACCTGAAAATCTGCCCAGCTTCTTACAGCCTGTTCCTGATATAAAGGGCTCTCAGCCAAGTATTGAATGACCTGCCCGTAAGCCCCCAAAACAGTCTCCTCAGCAGTTGACAAAATGCAGAAATTTGACTTATGCTGACCAAGCCAGTCAGCTAACAGATCTTCACCTTTAAGGATTTCCTCATATACTTTATCCAGAAGCACCACCTGAGGCGCTATGGTTAAAAGGTATTTCCAATAAGATGGAACAATGTCCAATCCATAGTACCTTTTATATGGATCAATGAAGGAATTCGCATCAAACAACACCTTTTCGCTCATTCTGTCATTCTCCTTTTCTCCATATCCTTCACCAACCGATCAAAAGTTTTGCGATTTGTCCCAGTCAAGCGAAAAGCCTCCGTATAGGTCGTACCTCCACTTCCTATAGAATTTTCCAACAGTTGAATGAAGCGAGGATCCATCCTACTTGCCAGCGTGTTGTAATAATCTCCGCCAGCACCCGTTTTCCCGTTTTTGCAATGCTCGCTGAATATTCGCACAAAATCCGTATATTGCTCATGAGAAATATAATGTAGCTCCAACGCTCTTCGAGATATAACAGTCAGACTGCAATGAAACTTTTTTGCCACTTGCTTTATGCAAAGCATCAGATTTTCTTCTGGCTCATATACCTTCCATGTCTCAATAAATTTTTTTTGGGGCGTTAATATCTCTGCTGCCACACGATTACACATCTGCTCTATCTTTTTATCAAAATGAGTAGTGTTCTCTGTGAGGTTGAATATATTGTCCTTTCCAAGAAAGATATGAACAATTTCATGCAACAAAGAAAAAATTCTTCCGCAAATGTGGTCCCTCGCATTAATAAAAATCAACGGAGCAAAATCATCCGTCAATGCAAATGCCCTGAATTCTTCCAAAGAAAGCGGTCTGTGTGTATTATTTCCTACCACACCATTTTGCATGACGATAATTCCATGATACTCGCATTTTTGACGAAAAAAGCGAAATGCCTGTTCTTCATTTCTTATTTCTTCAAACCAATCCTCTTTCAATTCAAGCGTAGCCCTGACCATCTGTAAGACATCATCGCAATTCTCCATCCCTTTGCATTTCCCAACAAATTCCAATGGAAGATAGCCTTCAGCTCTTTTGTACTCACGCATCCAATCCTGTATAGCAGTCATTTGTGCCACAGTATCCTTCAGTTCAAGACTTTCTTTCCAATGCTCTACACTATCCAAAGTGCGAAACTCCATAACGCTGAAATGCTCTACTGGTTTCTTCTTCAGAAAGAAATAGCCAAAAGGAATATGAACCTTTTGACTTATCCGCTGCACCTGACTTAATGTAGGTTTTTTTACTCCGCTCTCCCACGCTGTCAATATATCAAGTATCTTCGGATCCGCCAACTGCTCCTGTGCCACACGCTTCACCCAAGCAAGAGTCTCTGGATGCATAGGAAATACCACGCTCGCCATATCGCTTTCCTCCTTTCATGTAATACCTTCGTGTATCTGCTATACCCGTGTCTCTTTTCTCAAATGCAGATAGAGAAACCCCTGATTCAATCTCAGAGTCAAATCTCATATGGATTTTTATCTATAGCTTTGTCATGACTTGCTTTAAATATCCCACTATTCGCATCAAGCTATTCCTCGCTCCACAGAAAAAGCCAAGAATGATATCCAGCAACAATTGAAGCAACGCTTCCCTGACTATCCCCCACAATTTGCTTCTATTTTAGACTATTTCTTGTCTTATTTACATCACCCGATACAGCCATTTCCTCATAAAAAGGCCATAGGCGATGGCTACGCGGAGAAGGAGCTTCTCAGTCATCGATATCTCTCCATACTCGGTATAGAAGAAATATTTGGAAAGAAAAAGCCGCTTCACCGCTTCATAGCGCTTCATCGACTTTCTGATGGAGACGGAGTGGTTGTGGAAATAGGAGATGTCCGTGTCGACGGCCATGCGATAGCCCGCTTTCAGAAATTTCTTTCCAAGGATCTGCTCTTCATAGAAAAGGAATACGCGATCGTCCAGCCCGCCGAGTGAGCGGTAGACGTGGGCATCGATAGCGAAGAGGGATCCGGGAAGCCACTGGACGTATTGGACGCCTGTCCCTTCGAGGACGAACTCGCCGCGGAAGGGGAAGAGCTTTTCAGAAGGAGGGTACATTCGAGCGTCTGTATTAAAATTTTTTCTTAACACTTTTGCTAAAGGTAGCCAAAAGCGCAATAAAAGCAATAAATTCCGAGTAAAAAGAAAGTGAGTGAATTAATAGCACAGAATATAGCCACCTGTCTCCATCGTCTTCCTTTAGTATTCAAATCGTTTATTTCTTTAATTTCCTTGACATAATTTTCGTCAACTATTCTCCCATCAGGAAAATTATTTTTCAATTTTAATGCCTGCTTGTCATTATTAATTTCTACACCTAATGATTCACAAAAAAAGCATTGTGATATATAAGAAATCATCGCTGCTACTACTACGAATAATGATCCAACAGAGAAATTTACTAATGAATATCGTATCCATGGTATCGTTATTTTCCAAAGATGGAAATCTTTAGAAATGACATTCCCTAGAAAAGCCAATGTGGTAATCGCTGCGCCACCATTAAGAGAAAACATAAGAATAAAGCATTTTTCAAGTATACTTTTCAAAATTTCTGTCAAAGCAACGCTCTCTTGTTCCTTATGCTCAATAAATTTCATGAAGGTTTGTGCATCATACTCAACGTAGCGAATTATCTCTTTCTTATCGGTAATACTTTTCTCTTCTTTCATCATTACACCGTATTATCTAGCACTTTTGGGAACTTCCATCATTATCCCCTGTATAACTCCTTTTAACCCATTTCTAAGTTTATCAACTTTATCTTCTTCATACACAAAAACCAAAAACATATTACATAAACAACGCAATATCGTAATAAATGGAGACTGTATTTCGGGAAACTTTTTTGACAAATATATTTCATTCCTCATCATATAAAACCTTCTCCATGACGATTTATGGTACATAATACATTTTCTCCCAAAGAAAGAAACATTAGTCCCATGCCCATCTTCATGTAAAAGTCCTTCAAACGGAATTTTGATAATTTGATATCCAGCTCTTAATAAAGCATAGCAAATATCAAAATCAACATAATCTATAAACATTGAAACATCATATCCATCGGTTGCAGCATAAGCGGCCACTCGCATGAAGCACCCCGACGTTATGCACTTTTTGACTTGTTTTATTTCATCCTCTCCTTTTCGGAAAATTTGATCAACAGATTCCTCAAAATTTCGGTCTATTATATAACATGTCATTGCACCAATTCTAATATCTCCAGCATATGCCTTATATTTATTAATTAATTTCTTACTTATGACGGAATCTTGATCCAATGACAAAACCCATTCATAATCATTTTCCATAGCATAATCCATGATTACTTTAAGTCCATAAGCGATACCTCTATTCTTCTTGACCGATAGAGTCTTACAATTCAAACTTGAAGCGAGATTTTCTATCTCATTAAAGTTTTTAGAACCGTTATCAAAAATCAGAACATCCGTATCCTGAGAAACAATCGCGCTGAGATTCTCTTGCAATCTATCTATATCAGGATTAAAGGTTACTAGGCCAGTTAAAATTTTCATATCATTGCTCTTCCCATTAAACTATAAACACTCACAGTCTCACAAAAATCACCGCGCCACTCTATGCGCCAATCGCCGAATCCGCTTATACACCATATATCTCCCAGGCCAAGCCCCGAAAGCTCTTGTCAGAAATCCAACCCGCCAGGCCGATTTCACAAAATCATGAGCCAATTTCTTCGGAGAAACGAGATAACCTATTCCACTTCCCTGAATAGCTAAAGGCTGAACCCCATCATCTTCAAAATGCAGGCTTCCGAAGTAATCCGCACAGCGAGAGGATGGATAGCATCCCAGTTGAATCCAATTCAGAAATGCTGCTCGCGAATCCATATTTTCAAGAATAATTTGCCCAGATTGACTTCCCAGCACATCATCTATAAAGGTCAGCGCCCCCTTCTGGGCATCGCGAATCCAAGTATAGTTTCCCTGTAATTTCGGATTTTCATACTCCCATGCATCCAAAACTGGAATAATTTCCTTATTTTCTTTCTGATACCCCAGTGTTGTGCCATGATCCGCAGTGAAGAGGGCTTCCACAATAGAGTTAAACGTTGCTTCCTTTTCTGCTACCGCCTCATGTTTCCCTTTATCGAACAGGTATCCTGATGCTTGCATATTACCAAGAAGAGAAGAAATGGGCGTCAAGCCCAAATAGTAACCATGAATATCCGCTGGAATGTTAGCCACCTTTATTATTTTCTCAAGTGCCGCCTGCATATGTCCGAACCATCCAATGTCTACAATAGCGGTTTTACCCTTAAAATGGATCTTTTTCAGATATTGCAGCAATAAATCATACTGTTCTTTGGAATTTCGGATCACATCCTGCTTCACGTATTGCTCATAGATTTCATTAAATTTTTGATTTTTCAGCAATTCATGCCGATTATATGTTTTCAGACAATCAAAACCCATCGTTTTAAAAGCAGTATCATACGGCTGATATGCCAACCCGAGTTTCTTAATCAATGCTTTGATGGTAATGAGGAGCGGAAGAGTCATATTCTGTTCAAGGTGTTCCAATTCTGCATCCATCCATAACATCGGTACGATAAGAGCACGACGAGATGCATACATATATTCACACGGAATTCCATTTCTGAGCTTCGCAAATGCCTCCTGCATGAGTTGTCCATCTCTGGCGAGGAAAAACACTTTCTCAATCCCGTCTTTTCTGAATCGATCCTCCAACCACTTAATAAAACCATAAAGCACCGGTCCCTCTGCCTCATAACCAGCTTGCGAGAAGTAATCAGACGGTTCTGATGGGTGAATGGCATCCCAATCATGTGTAGCTGCATGAGCATTGATAAAAGCACACAAATCCGCATAGGAAGAATCCGCTTTGTAAGCTCTTCTATCAATAAATAAATTCAACTTGGCCTCCGTCGGAATATGTATGGAATGCATGCCTAACAGTTTGGGCATAAGGAAATCGCTTTTTCTATTATCTCCTATATGAAATACTTCCTCTGGTTTCAGTCCTAACCTGCTCAATGCATAGCGGAATAACCCGCCCCTGCTTTTCCGTTGTTTTACTTCTGAGGAAACAAACAGTGCCTCGCATCGTATCCCCAACTTCTCTAATATTCGCTCAATGCAATTTCGGGGAAGATACATGTCTGTAATCAGTATGACTTTTTTATGTTGAGACCGGCAATATTCGTATACAGGCTTCATCAGGGGATTCCACTGACAGAATTCGCATTCAAAATCCTGTTCCTGCTGCTTGATCCACTCTATACCACCTGCAGGCAGCTGCAAATCCAATTGCTCATAGATTTCACCCAGCGTGATTTCCCCCACTCTGCTTTGCTCCACGGCTCGTTTCTCTGCCTGCACTCTTCGAATGGCAAAATAACTCTCTATGTGAAATTTCTCATTTATTCTTTTTTCCATGAGACGAAATAGCTCTGCCGGCTTGCAGCAATCTCTTTTGACAATGGTATCGAATATGTCAAAAGAGATGCATTGATACCTATCAATGCAAATTTTTATTTCAGTCAACTTTTTATCATCCATCAGAATACACCATATTCTCACATTCAATGCGAAAGATGCTAAACACCATTGTATAATTGGAAATTTGTAATCAACAATCCCATAACAACTGTTTCTTTAAAAGTTTCGAATCATTCGAATCATTCGAACGGAGAAATTTACTTCCAATACCTCTTCGTCATACTACACTTTCTTCTAACCGAAGCAGGAAGCCGTCGATAATTCATCCCCAGCTTGTAACCAAGGAACTTACATCCATCACGCAAAAATGTCGATGGCACCAGAAACGGCTTATGCTTCATGAGATAAATCAATTCTGCCAGAACGAAACGAACGCCTTCTCCTTCCGCCTGTCCGAAGGAACCCCGAATCCACGGTTCCATGGCATGGAAAGCTCCGGTATCAAAATACCGCCGAAACTCCTGCAGGATCGTGTAATTGTGAGAATGATACACCTTCGCTTCCGCACAATACGCGTTGTACCAGCCGGCAAGTACCATCTTCGCCGCCACATAGTTATCTTCCCCCAATATGACATCTGAAGGGAAGCCGCCAACCTGCCGCAGCGCTTCTGGACGATAGGCCGCAAAAGTATCTGAAATAAACGGAACTTTGATCCCGAGCTGCGATGCATCCTCAAGTTTCTTTACTCGGCTCTCTGACGGATAGTTGAAAGCCCTCGCACGAGCCGCCAATATAGTGGCATCTTTGTGTGGCAGCTGCCTGCCGTAAGCACAGCCCACCTTAGGGTCATCAAAGGCATCCAATAAGTTCCGAATGGTGTACTCATCAGCTGGGATAGCATCCTGGGTCATGTAAACCAGGAACGGATACCCCTTGCACGCTTCTGCTGCCTCCTGCCGTGTACGCCCGTGATTGAATTGATCAGGTGTTGTTTTTACCATCTCATAGGACAATCCAGCCAGGTCTTTTTTATAGGTTTTTATATCGGATCCCGAATCGACAATATATACATCAAAATGAACATCTTTCTGCTTCTTGAGCATTCGTAGACATTCATTCCATTTCCGGTCAGGGTGATAGATAGGAATAATCAAGACACAATCTGATTTTTTTGATTTTCGATAATACTCAGTCATGCACATATCTCCTATTCAGGATACAGAAAAAGCATCTATGCTAATCTGTTCGAGAAAAAAGCACTGCTTGTGTACTCGCAACTGCCGTATCGTCTTCTGCAAAACATTTGCTCAAACGGGAAACTGGACTTTGCTGCGATCAATGTGCTCGTAGTGGTTCAAAATAACAGCTTCTACCCCGCCGCCGGCGATGACGATGACCTTGGAGTATGCGAATGGGTTCTTTCATAGGCTTTCTCTACTTTCTGCTTTAGTTTTGGGATAGGGTATCAGAAATGGAAACTTGGAGACGTTAGACTTGGAGACTTCAGATATCAGACTTCAGCCTTCAGACTTGAATACATTAGATGTCAGACTTCAGTTCTCACAGTCATCTTGTCTCTTGGTCTCCCCGTCTCTTGCTCTTCCCTTTTTATCCATTTCATCACCTTATACATCTCCGTACTCGGCATGAATTCGACATGATGAAATCTCTTTCCGTTCTCCATACAGTATTTTTCCAATTTCTGCGCATTCCGGATCGCGACATCCTCTTTTCCCTGCAAAGAAGCATACACATCTTTTGATTTCTCGTAGTCTGGGATAAACTGTCGAAGATGTGACAGCACCTCATCCGCGCTCTGATACTGCCTGGTCGAATATTGAAAATGGCAGATATACCAGATCTCAAAACAGGGAGAAGAAACGATCAAGTGCAGTTGTTCCTTTGCGGCGCTTTTTGCCATAGCATCCACCTTGGCAATTGCCACATTTCTGTCTTCATTAAAATCGGAATCAATCAAACAGACCGCCAAGTCTTTTTCTGTAAAGTCACATGTCTTGTATTCATCGATCAAACGCTGCATCATCTTCTCGGGATCTGTCTCATTGCCTGATACAAATTTCACTTTCGTTTTCGCGTCCTTCCAGTATTTGAGATAATTCCGCTCTGTCTCATTGTTTTTATTACCTTCAACAGAAACAAGAAGCAGTCTATTCATCTCGCGATTCCCAGAAGCACGCTTTTTCGGTATATATCCCGGTCGTCTCACCATACGATCTCTCCATTTTCTATTTCCGGAATGGCGCCGAAGCGTCCGAGCAGGTAGGCGTTGCGAATATTCATCTGTTTTCGCGGTGAAAATTCATCCAGAGAGTACAAGTCCGAGACTCCCGTTTTCTTGTCTTTTTCCACGAAATAAATCTCATCATCACGCAAGAACCTACGGGAAAGAAGTGTTGTGGTATGGGAGGAGATAATAAGCTGCGCATTCCCTGTATTGACTGCCGGATCATGAAAGAGACTCACTAGGTATCCCACAAGCAATGGATGCAGGCTGGTATCAAATTCATCGATGCAAATGATTTTCCCGTGAAGGAAGGCATCATATAGCACTGGGCTCAGCATAAAAAGGCTCTTTGTTCCCTGGGATTCTTCATTTAAATTCAACTGCCATGATTCCGCATTGCCGGGATGATTTTCTACCTGATGTGTCATCAGGATCGTATATACTTTATGCTTTCCTGCTATCATCTCCGGTGGCATCATAGTTCGTACTTCAGCAGGAAATCGGGATAGCCATTTTTCTGCGGGTTCGTCCTGGCTCTTGTACTCATACGCCGATATATTCATGTCTGCTTTGGCAAGCAGGTCGCAAATAAAGTGATTCAGTTTCTGATCCGTATCATTTTCCAGCATAGAAATATCTTTGGCGATGAGATCCCCGTAATTATTGGTGTAGGTGTCGATCAGATTAAACCAAAGGCAGGGCGTCTGTGTGGATTTGGCATTCCACGCGGTTGCCGTCGCAAGGAATAGTTTGTTTGGCGTGTTTCTGTGACTGATCGGTTCAAGCTCTTTTTTTATAGAAGGATTTGTGAACCGGTACTCTTCTTCTGTCCTTTCAAAAACGGTCGATGCTCTCGGGGAATGATATACATAAAGATACTCTTTTGTTACTTTTTCTCTGGTAGCAGAAAATCCATATACATATTTTTTGCCAGATGCCAGAAAGACAAATTCAAAAGAGCTCGGTTTCTCCATTGTCTCTTTTGAAAAAGCAAACGGTGTGATCATATCGAGCGTCTCTTCCACCTGTCTGGTATTCGACAAGCGGATCATCAGTATCGCTGCAGTCAATGCAGCAAAAATATTGCTTTTCCCCGCTGCATTGGCTCCAAAAATGGCGGCCGTCTTCAATATGCGCTCTTTCCCTATCGTAGCAACCTGAACCGCATGATCTTCATCTTTGGCGGCTTCCATGGAAAAAAGTGCCTTATTCTTGATGGAACGGAAATTTTCTACACTAAACTGAATCAGCATATGATCACCTCTATTATAACTTTGGATGGGTTTTCCATTATTATAATTCAGTTTTTCGACATTTTCCAACAAAAATCGTGATTATATTAGATAAATTTTGGATGTTAGACTTAGAGACTTAGAGACTTCAGACTTCTAACATCCGACGTCTGATTTCAGATTTCTGATATCTGGAATCTAATATCTGCCGTCTAACGTCTTCAAGTCTCAAAGTCTTATATAGTCTCAAAGCCCTCAATACGCCCCTTTATGGCTCAGGACAACCGCAATGGTGCGCCAGAGGAGCACGAGATCCAGCCAGACGCTCCAGTTATGCACGTACCAGCTGTCCATCTGTACGCGCTCGGGGTAGTCGATGTCGCTGCGTCCGCTGGTCTGCCACATGCCGGTGATGCCGGGGAGGACGGAGTAGTACTCCTTGATATATTTCCCATACCGCGGGACTTCTTTCTGGATAATGGGGCGGGGTCCGACGAGGCTCATTTCGCCTTTCAAAACGTTCAGGAGCTGGGGCAGCTCATCGAGGCTGGTCTTTCTAAGGAAGGCGCCGCTCTTTGTGATACGGGGATCGTTCTTCAGTTTGAATTCTCTATCCCATTCCTCTTTCGCCGCCGGATCGGTCGCGAGGAGATGGTCTAAGACCTCTTGGGAATTCGTGCACATGGAGCGGAATTTGTAGCAGTTGAATTCTTTCCCGTCTTTGCCGACACGGCGATGCTTGAAGATGACCGGTCCCGGAGAGTCGTGATAGACCCATGCTGCGATGAGGAGAAGGATCGGCGAGATCAGAAGGCCGCCGCAGATGGTGGCGGCGAGGTCGAAGAGGCGCTTAGCGATCTGGTTCGATGTCCGGGCGAGGTTGTTCCGGATCTGCAGCACCATGATCTTCGCATCGAAGAAGGACTCTACGGTCACATTCGACATGGGGACGGCGACAAGGTTCGGCACGACGCCTACATTTCTCACGAGGGTCTGTGCCTGGTAGATGAGGGAAGAGAGCTGGGTTTGCGGGATACCGGGGGCGGCGATGATGACATGCTGGACGCCGGTATCATGGATGACGCGCTCCATGTCACCAAATCCGCCAAGGATGGTGCAGGACTTGTCGTAGG
>OGDF01003199.1_pt1 | contig 20517 bp, 10 predicted proteins | sample 1570141 | NCBI WGS metagenome assembly OGDF01 (sample SAMEA4370581, study PRJEB24528) | human gut metagenome | reverse complement strand
GAGCAAGCCAGAGCAATAACGCAAATGTTCAACTCTATAATGCCAATGGATCGCTTGCTCAGATTTGGGATTTAAAGAAAATCGAGCGCATGGTTGCTGACGGACTATATCAGCTAGGATCGCTGGTAAATAGCGGCAAGGTCATCGATGTGTCGGGCGGCTCGCTCAATGATGGCGCTGCTGTTCAGATATATGGTTCCAATTCAACCCTTGCTCAATATTGGACTGTTTCTTATGATGCCAAATCCGGTTACTACGTTGTTCGTTCTGCGGCATCCGGAAAGGTGCTTGACTGCAAATGGGGTGGAACTGCATCCGGTACTAAGATCCAACAATACAGTGCGAACGGTTCGGCTGCACAATGGTGGCGTTTCGTGAAAAATGCGGATGGGTCTTATTCCATTCTTTCTGCTAAAAGTGGGCTTGCCCTCGATATTCCCGGCGCCCAGGCACACAACGGGTCAATTCTTCAGCTTTATGCATCAAATGGTTCCAACGTGCAGAAATGGGCTCTTGCAAAAGCTGGTCCACTTGTGGCGGATGGATATTATCAAATCGTTTCGCGTTTGGATTCCGATTGTGTAATCGATGTTAATTCGGGGTCCAAAGCTGAAGATGCAAAATTCAGATTTGGAATTCAAACAAGACGCTTGCTCAAAAGTGGCAGGTTCAACTGGACGATCAAGGCAGGGTAACATTCAAAAACGCAATTCAGGACGTTTTCTTTCCGATGCTGGCGGTAAGCTTTCGAGTTTGAAACAGACAGATGATTCTTGCCTCTGGGTGCCGGCCGTTTCGATAAACGGTGGACTTGTTTTTGTTAATCTCGCCACGTCTCAAGTGCTTGATCTTTCTGGTGGAAACGTAAATAAGGGAACCGTTGTCGGTACCTATAACGCGAATAATACCCCTGCTCAGGCATAGCGTCTGATTGCGGTTCTGCTGGTTGAAAACGGTTATTACATCCTTAATTACACTTCTGCAAATAAAGTGCTCGACATCTCCGGCGGCTCTTTGAACAGCGGTGCCAAGGTTCATCTGTTTGCTTCCAATGGTTCAAATGCTCAAAAATGGCTTGTAACCAATATCGGTAATAGCTGCATTTCAATTAAGGGCGCGGCGTCTAAGAAGTGCCTCGATATTCCCAACGGAAATGCCGTTCATGCAGCTTCGCTCCAACAGTACGATGACAATGGCTCGGCGGCACAAAAATGGCTTGTCGAGATTGGCGATAACGGCGGAATCATCATTCGCTCTTTCAAGAACGGAATTGTCCTTGGTGCTATTTCGAATGATTTAAAACTTGTTGATATGGCTACTCGCGCTGACGACGAAGGTGTATTCGCCGATCAAAGCTGGATTTTCGCTTCTACTACGTATTTTGAGGGACCGCAAGCTCGCAGGGACGCAAATGCTCGTCAGAATCGTGTTTTATATTCTTGCGATCACACGCCTTCGCCCGGCTCGGGATTGTGCGCCGCGTGGGTTGCCAATGTATTTAATAACGCGGGACTCGGTTACGATGGCAAGGATGCTCGCGATTTTTATTGGAGTTATTGCCACGACTCCAACCGAAACGATCTAAAGGTAGGTATGATTATTGCTGTGCCTTCGCACAATAAGTCCTATCTTGGTGGAATTTACGGCCACATTTGTCTCTATATTGGGGATGGTATGGTTATGGATAATATTGGTAACCTTCGTAAAACATCACTGAGCCATTGGCTGAGTTATTACGGGAATGTGTATACGCCCAAATGGGGTTGGTACCGAAACATCGCGCTTGCTTAGGTCTGGAGTTCTAAATGAAAAAATTAAGAGTTTACCTAGCGATTTTTGCGTCATTTGTGATGTGCTGGATGCAGGTTATGTCTCCATATGCGGCTTTCGCTTCTCAGGTATCAGCTTCTAATCAGTCGGAAAGAGCCGAGCAAAATGGTTCTGGTTCTTCGTCTTATTCATCTCAAACCGAATGGACGGGGGACGATGCTAACGCAACTCGACCCGATAATAATGCCGATGGTCCTCAAGAGCCGCTCGATGATGGCGCATCTACTGATGACGCGTCGTCTGCTTCGTCTTCTGATAGTACTCAAGGAAATTCTGACGAGAAGGTCGAGAATTCATTTCGTTATAAAGATGGCAAGCCCATTGTAAGCAAGTCGGCAAATGATGGCATCTCGGTTATGAAGTCGAACTCTGATGCGACCGGTTGGGGAATAGATGTCAGCGAGCATAACGGAAACGTCAACTGGAATGCGGTTAAAGCTGCGGGGTGCTCCTTCGCTATTATCCGCACGAGTTTTGCTGGCGGTAATACCGGTGGCCGCCTCGATTATAAATGGGAACGTAACGTTAGCGAATGCGAGCGCCTAGGCATTCCTTACGGCGTATACGTATACTCTTATGCAAAGACTTCAAGCGATGCTCTTGATGAGGCTAATTACGTAATCAATGCCCTTAAGGGCCGCTCGATTTCTCTACCTGTTTACTACGATCTGGAAGACAAATGTCTTCCAACGGATCAGGCGTCGCTCCTTAAGCTGACGCAGACATTTTGCGATAAGATTAAGCAGGCTGGATATATTCCTGGTGTCTATTCAAATCTAGACTGGTGGACTAATAAACTGACGAGCTCTGCATACAATCAGTACCGTCGTTGGGTTGCTCAGTATAATTATCAGTGTGACTACAAGGGTTCCTACGATATCTGGCAATACTCAAGTAATGTTAAGATTCCAGGGTGTTCTGGCGTTTTCGATGCCAATTATTGTTACGGTAGCTATTTGCCAGGGCTTGCTGCCGATGATTTAGCGTCTGAGCATAAGGACGATCTTAAGGATGGCCTTTACAATTTTGCTGTTCAGTCTGCACAGTCCAGCGTTATTGCACCTGAAAATTCATCTAAGAACAATTCTGCGCGAATTGTTTTGTCTTCCCTTGGAGACGATGATACGGTCATCTGGAAGGTAAGCCATAACGGTAATTACGTTACGCTCCAGAACTATGCTTCAGGTCGATATCTTGATGTTGACGCCGGAAGAGCATATAGAGGTGCCGTGGTCCAACAATATGCGGGCAACGGATCGCGGGCACAAAAGTGGATAGCCATTAAAAATTCCGATGGTTCATACACGTTGAGGTCTGGAATAAATTCAATGCTGTCACTTGATCTTCCTTCTGGATCAACGGCGGTTGGCACTAAGTGCCAGCTGTGGACCGACAATGGTTCTTCAGCACAAAAATATGTTCTCAAAACTCCGGACACATCTGCTGGCCAGTCTAAAAAGATGGCCGCTGAGCATAAGAACGACCTTGAGGACGGTACGTACACCATCGAGTCGGTTAAAAGAAGCCAGGGCGTTCTCGATGCGCAGCATGGCGGTATTTCAAACGGCACTAAGGTTCAGCTTTACGGATCAAATAAAACCGATGCGCAGGTCTGGAATATTTCGCACGATGGCGATTACGTTGTAATTAAAAATGCAAAAAGCGGCCTTTCGCTTGATATTCCAGGGGGAAACGCTTCTCCTCGCGTTCAGGTCCAGTTATATTCCGCTAATTCCTCCTTGGCTCAAAAATGGATAGCCGTTAAGGATGCAGACGGGTATTTCACGTTCCATTCTGCACTTCGACCCTCACTCGTGCTTGATCTTACGAGCGGGGCAACCGTTAACGGCACTTTAGTTCAGATTTATGGTAACAATGGGACGGCTGCCCAAAATTGGTCTCTGAGTAAAACTACATCAACCCGCGAAAGGCTTGACAAGAGTGCTCAAGATAACAAAGGCGTACTTTCCGATGGCTCTTATTTGATGGTCCCTGCTTCAGATGATTCGTTTGCTCTTACCGTGTCCGGTGGGCCTGCAAAGCTTGCTTCTTTAAGCAAGCCTGCTTCTTCTGCTTGGAAGGTTTCTCACGATGATAACGGCTATGTGACCTTTACGAATGCCGATGGAAAAGCGCTCTACGTGTCAAATGCTTCGGCTTCAAACGGGTCTTCGCTTGATGTTCATGTCCCCACTGGGTCTTTTGCGGAGAAATGGATTGTCTCGAAAAAGACCGACGGAACAATGTCCATTTGTTCGGCACTCGCTGACGATATGGTCATTGATATTTCAGGGGGGTCAATCAACGCAGGAACAAAGACTTGGCTCTATCAGTCAAATGGGTCAGCCGCTCAGCAGTGGAGCTTTACCGACGTTTCCGCTGTGCAGAAGGATATTGACTCTCTTGCCCAGGCGCACAAGAATACTGTTCCCGATGGCGACTACGCTATCTTGTTTGGAGATATGGCTAGCCGTATCGTGATGGATGTCCAGGGTGGCTCAACGCAAAACAATGCTAATGTTCAGCTCTACGGTTCTAACGGAACTGTTGCACAGCGTTGGCATATTAAGAATGAAGATTCCGGATATGTGACGATCACGAGTGTTAAGTCGGGGCTTGCTCTTGATGTGAGCGGGGCTAGCTCAAGTGTGGGAGCCAATATTCAACTTCATACTTGCAACGGGACCCCTGCTCAGCAGTGGATTATCAAGAAGAATGATAATGGGTCGTTCTCCATTATTTCCGCGCTCTGGTCTAACCGCTATTTGGGTGGACAAAAGAAATCTGTTGCAGCCCGAGACAATGTTCAGCTTTGCAATAATGCTAAGACTGACTCTGCCCGTGCAACATTCATTAAATCTAAGCCTGATCCGGTTGCTCCCAGCTCAGACACAATTGACTCTGGTTCCTGGTTTACATTGAGCGCCAACAACGATAGCTCTCAGTGTGTCGATGTCGCCGGAGCTTCAAAGGGCGATGGAGCTAATGTCCAAATGCATGGGGCAAATAAAACATTTGCTCAGTTGTTTACCTTTAAATATGAAAACGGCTTCTATCGAATCATAAACGCGAACTCGAATAGGCCTTTAAATGTTGCAGAGGGCGATGTCGTTCCCGGTGCAAACGTACAACAGTATTTCTCTAATGACGATAATGTCCTGTTCAGTGCTCAAAAAAATTCAGACGGTACGTATAGCTTTATCAATAAGGCAACCGGCCTCATGCTCAGCGCTTCTAAAGGCAATGTATGCGTCACGACTCCGTCTGGCTCTGCATCGCAGAAGTTTTCTCTCAATAAAGTAACCGACCTTGTGGCTCCGGGATCTTACTCTATTGTTTCGGGGTCGAACAACAACATCTGTCTCGATGTGGCGAGCGCGTCTCCTCGTAATGACGCCAATGTTGATGTGTGCAGCTCAAATGGCACGTTTGCTCAGCGTTGGATGATTGCAAGAGTAGATGGGCGCGATAACACCTATACCATTGAATCGCTTTGCTCCGGTTTGCGCCTCGGCTCCAATGGGGCGGGAGATGTCCGCCAGTTTGTTTCTTCCGATTCAGATTCGCAGTATTGGATTCCGCAGATTTCATACGGGTCTGTTCAACTCGTCAACGCTTCTTCTAAACAAGCTCTGAGTATGGATGGCGTTGCTTCAGGTAAAAATGTTAAGACGAGCGCATTGTCTTCGTCCTCAAACGAACAACAAAATTGGAATCTGATAGCGTGTTCCGCTGACATACCTAATGGATGCTATACGCTTCGTCTCGTTGCCGATTCAACAAAGGTGATTGATGCGTACGGTGGCAACTCTTCGAATGGCACTAATATTCAGGTGTATGCCGCTAACAATTCGGGAGTTCAGAAATATAACGTCACCCGTAATGGTGACGGTTCGTATACGTTTAAAAATGCAGCTTCAGGTAAGGCCCTTGATGTGACCAACGGGAATAGATCCGCAGGTGCAAACATCCAGCTTTGGGATTCGAATGGTTCCGATGCACAGAAGTGGTTCGTTACATACGATCGCGGCGGCTTCAAGCTTGCTTCTAAGCTAAACCGTAATCTGATCTTGGGCTCTGCAAACAATTCATTCAGTAATGGATCTAATGTCCAGCTGTGCGAGGATCATGCGAATTCCGCTCAGAGGTTTACATTCCTTGCAACAACGTATACACCTCCTGTCACTGTGCAATATCACAATATTGCATGGGCAGGTCAGCCTAACAACTACTATTGCGGTCCAACTTCAGGTTTTATGATTCTCCGTAATAGGGGACTGTGGAGATCTTCAAGAGGTACGGGCCTTTCAATTGATGCTGTCGCTAGCTATATGGGCACAAAGAGGGTAGGCTTCACGAGTTTTAATAACAGGGCGTTTCAAAATGGCATGAATGCGTGGATTGGTCGCGACGTTTATACGACGATTGCGAATCCCTCGTATGGCACCGTTAAAGATTACGTTCTTCGTTCTTACAAAAATGGTTACGCTACGGCATTTGATGAACATGAGAGACGCGGCGGTCCGCATCTTAACGGTCACAACAATGGAACCTTCTCTCACATCATGGTTGTAGATGGCTACGATGCCCGTAATGATTCTGTCTTATTTGTTGACCCAGGAGCTGGCACTGTATGGGGCGGTTCACGTCAGAAGTTCTGGTATGGCAGCCTTCGCAGCTTTACATATAACTTCCTTGGCAAAGCCAATTGGCGTGACGGAATAGGTATGTATGCAGCTCGCTAATCATAGTGCAAAACATTTTGATCACGGGAACGGCTGGAAATCTCGTTCCCGCGTGATTTTGCTTGCTATTTTTGCAATCATCGCACTTGCAGCGACCGTATTTGGTTTTGTTCTTCCGTACTATTTGAATGCGTCTTCTTCACTTAATTCGGATGCATCTGACGGAAATGCAAAGGTTCAGCAGAAATCTGGCAAATCTTTTGCTGGGTTGAGTGCACCTTCTTCTATACCGTTTGATTTGGATGGTATTGATGCTAATGCTCCAGTTGTTGACGTTTCCGAGGGAGGCACTGCCGTTCCGCTCGATCATTCCTGGAAATGCGGCGGAAATTATCAAAATATTGCTGCTGCGCCTATTGATTCTTCGCATGTTTTTGGTTCAAATACGGACGACCCTAACGACGAGATTCATTACTATCCTGCGTTAATATCTTCTAACGGAACTACAAAGCTAGCGGATCCCGAGAATGACGAGACAGGTTTTTGGGAGCCTCAAGATGGTACGGGTACAGATGAACGCATTGTTTGGAAGTCAAGTAAGATCGGATACGAGGCATCTTCCGGTACTGATACGTGGCGAATTCAAGCTTGGGATAAGACTACCGGGAATGTAAAAACCCTTGCAGATTCTATTTCACTCAATAATGGTTCCTCTGATACTCCCATCACACCGGGTGAGGTTAGCCCTACATTTAATGATCGAGAAGCATATTATGCTGGTTTTGTACGCAATGGTGCCGGCGCGTACAAGTTATCTGTTATCGGCATGCCCTTTAACGGTTCAGAAAATCCGAAGATTATTGCCGAAGGTTCTTATCCTGCAGCGGTCGATGACGGCGTGATTTTTGCCGTTTCGTCCCATCATGGTAAAGAGGCCTCTAGGTATTCAGCGGTTGCATTCAAAGGCACTGACTCCAAAAACGTTAAGAATACGTTCTCAATCGTTGATCGTGGTTCTAAGCGTTATGGAATTTCGGGTATTTGGGCATGTGGTTCCAATAGAGTCGTTTCTTTCACTTCTAAAAATGCATCTAAAGGCTCCTATATCCTTGTTAGTACGGATTCGTTTAAATCTGTTGCAGTTTGGCTTCATGTCAAGTCGCCCAGCGTAGTCGCTTCTCTTAATAACGATTGGCTTGTTTGGGGTTCCGGGTCTCAGGCAAGCAATAACGGTATGTATGCCTATAACTGGAAGACTTCTCAAGTTAAATTTTTAGGTAATGCAGAAGGCTACTCACGACCGTCAATTGCACGTAGTTCAAATACGGTTCTTGTTCCTCAGTTTAACGGATACGATCAGGCTGTTTCTTTTGTGATAGGCATTCTTAAATAGTCATATAGCCATTTCTGTGCACCTCTTGTTTGCTTTTTCATTGCGAACATGGGGTTCATTTTTTGTTTTTAAGTGAATATAACGGTAGTTCCGTCAGAATGAAAAACGCTTATCTATTATTTGAAATCACGAGGAATTATGTCTGACGTCACTTGGTTTGCCGATAAAAAGAATAAGCTTCGTCGTTCTGTATCCCGCTTGCAGCATTTTACCCATTGTGACAAGCGTGTCATCGTTGCGCTTACGAGTTACCCCCCCCGAATTAATACAATTTACAAAACGCTTAGATCTATTTTTGGACAGTCGAGATTGCCCGATAAAATCGTTCTTTATCTAGCAAAGAGTGATTTTCCCAACGGCGAACATGATTTGCCTGACTCTCTAACCGATTTGCTTTGGCACGATTTCGAGATACGCTGGGTTGACCTCGACCTTAAACCTCACAAAAAATATTACTGGGCATTTCAAGATTTTCCTGATGATTTGATTGTTACTATCGATGATGATTTGATATATCGTCGCAGTATGATTCAGGAACTTTTAGACACTTACAAGCGGCACCCGGGCTGCATCGTCGCCTCTCGAACTCATTTAATTATGTTTAACGATGACGGTTCTCTTAAGCCCTATGATCAGTGGATCTATGAAGCACCGCATTTTCATCCAAATTTAGTTGGAGTTGAATCTAACCGTCTGTTTGCAACGACAGGGGCTGGAACTTTATTCGACCCCCATCTATTTCCCGTGCTGACTTTTGATGCTGAATTAATCCAGCGTTTCTGCTTGAATGCTGACGATGTATGGCTGAAGGTCATTGAGACTGTTGCAGGAATTCCTATTGTTGCGGCGACTGCAGATCAATTGCTCTCGTATGTTCCCGGAACGCAAGATCTCGCATTATGTCACGTTAATACGGAATCGGGTGGTAATGATGCCATTTTGGCAACCTTACTGCCGGAGCTTGATTCTAGGGGGTTGCTTCCGCGTCCTTTTACTATGCTTGTTGAGGACGACTCACTTGATAGCCTGTTGTAGCGTTATCGATTTATCTGAATAGGTTTTTATTTTGATTAATAAGAAAGATAAACGGTTTCTCTGTCTTGCCGTTGTTCTGATCTCCACTGTCTTATATGCGTCTATCCCATCTTTTGTTTTTGCCGATGAGTCCGAAACGCCAGATTCGTCAGCGAGTATTGTTTCAAGGTTAGCCGGAGATACTCGTTATGACACGATGCGGCAGATATCCGCATGCGGCTTTTCTCATTGCGATTCGGTGGTCATAGCCTGTGGAAATAACTACCCCGATGCGCTTTCGGCTAGTTCACTTGCTGGAATGCTCCATGCTCCTGTTCTTCTTACTGATCCCCATTTCCTTTCTCAGCAAGTTGAGTCAGAAATTAATAGACTCGGAGCTTCGCATGCGTTTATTTTGGGAGGGGAGAGGGCCGTTTCTGGCGTTGTCGAGGAGCGCCTTGCCACGCTTGGGTTAAGTACCAAGCGTTTTTCTGGTTCGACTCGTTATGAAACTGCCGCATTGATTGCAAACTATGTTGCCGATCAAACTGATTGCGGAACTTTTATCATTGCCAATGGAAACAGGCCTTGGGACGCCTTGTCTATCGGTGGCTTTTCATATGCAAAGAACGCACCCGTGCTTTTGGCAAACGATAACGGCTCAATTTCTTCTGATGCCTCGTATTTTCTATCGTCTAGGGCAAGCAGCATTGATCGTATCGTTATAGTCGGAGGTACGGCAGCGGTTTCGGGTTCCACTGAAAAGATGCTCTCTTCGAGATTCCCTGTCGATAGATGGGCTGGAAGTACGCGTTACGAGACGTCTACCGCTATAGCGACAAAGATATACGACGAGAATCTCAAATTAAATGATCTGGTTGTTGCCTCTGGTGAAAACTATCCCGATGCTCTTGCCGGTAGCGCTCTAGCTGGAACCCTTCATTCAACGGTTCTCCTTTCACCTAAAACTGATTCCGCACCTCTTTCTGGTTATATTCAGCTTGTTAAGCCTTCGATATCCCGTTGTTTTCTTTTAGGCGGTTCATCGGCGTTGGATAGCGGTGTTGAAAGACAATTATCTGGTTGGCTTTCTGAGCCATGCAGTTCTGTTAAACCGGAAATCGAATCCTCGGATCTCTTAGTTTTTGCTCCGCATCAAGACGACGAATTACTCTCGATGGGCTCTTTTATTGAAGATGCTTCGAAGACGGGCACGTCAGTTCATGCGGTTCTTTGTACGGACGGCTCACGTTCTTCCATTCTAAAATCTCTTACGGATAGGCGCTTGTGTCCTCTTCATTTCGGTAGCCACAACATTTATTTGACGACGAGCGAATTTGATGCCGCCCGTGATGCTGAATACGAGAACAGCTGTAGAGCCCTGAGCGCTTCTACTGAAATTTATTCATTAAGTTCCGGTCGAGTACATGACGGGAATTTATCTGTTCAGTCGGCTAAATCAATTATCGAGGACTGTCTATCTCGATATCCCGGTGCGGCTGTATGCACCTTAAATCCGTTTTCGGGTAAAGCGCAGCACGTCGATCACCGCAATCTCGGTTTAGCCGCCATCGAACTTTATAAAGAAGGAAAAATTAAAGACTTGCGTTTGTTCGTCGAACCGTATTTACTTCAGCAAGATCACAAAGATACACGCGGAGTTTCGCTAAATAGAACGTATGCTGTTGGCGATAACGATCTTGCGTGTATGGATTCTGCTTTTCATGCGTATGATTGTTGGGACCCCCAGTCTGGACAATTTGCCATTGGCTACCACTCAGTTCGCTCGGCATTTGACAGTCTTAGGGCTAGCTCATATTCATGCTGGTGGTGTAAATACAGCTGAAGCATGGATGCACGTCGGTGATATTTTCCAATGTTTTCACGTTATTTCTCCTCTTTAGAAGAGCACGCGCATGAAAACTGGAGCAATGCTATTACGGCAGGTAATGAGTTAAAATAAATCCTAGTTTGTGTTTCGCACAACATATGGGAATGCCTTTGCGCTTTTTGGAGAATGCACTATGGTTGAAAACAATTTGGATGCTTTATTAAAAGCAGGCTTCGCAAAAAAAATGGCCACACGCTATTTGGATAATCTTGAGCGCGAAAAAAAGAGCAATGACCAGGCGCAGTTTATCGATCCTGATTTACTTGAATGGGCCCATGCCCATGGTTTCTATGGAGAGACTGCTGTTGCCCTTAACTTGAATGAGAACAATATCGATAACTATTTATCTGACTACGATTATTCTCGTGTTTGGCCTCTAAACGACTGGGAACGTTTTTGGATTAACGATAAGCTCACGTTTGCGTATATGTTTGCGGGCACGGAGTTTGAGAAGTACATTCCAGAGAGCTATTACTACGTAGACGCTACACGAGTCCTACCCTTGATCAACAGCCATATGGATAAGTCACTTGACGGTTTTATTGCACTTCTAAAGGAAAAGGGAGAATTTGCCTGTAAGCCATGCAACGGAGGCTGGGGCCTGGGGTTCAATAAGCTTTCGTACGAAGATGGTGTTTTCTATATCGGTAATAAGCCGGCTACTGAGTCCGATGTACGCGATTTTGTCGTGAATAATCGCAACTATCTCTATACCGAGTTTTTCCATCCTGCCGCTGAGTGGGCAAAGATCAATCCCGTTATCCATACGCTTAGGGTTCTTATGCTTAATGAGGACGGGGTGAGCCCAACGACCGTCGCTTCTTATTTCCGCTTTGCCGTTTCGGATGATTCCGGGATTACTAAGAACGATGACAGCAAGAGCAACTTTAATTTGCCGCGCAAACCCGGCCTCCGCCTATTCAACGTTCCGTTTAATCCTGAAGATGGTACTTATGGCGCGAGCACGGGTATGCATTCGATTTTATTAAGCTATAACGGTGGCCGAGTCGATACTGATGTTCATCCCGACAGCGGTACATATGTTGCTGGCAAAATTGAAGATTGGCCGCAAATCGAGCAAATGCTCAAAGACATGGCTCTTCGCCTAGGTCCAGTTGCTTGGCTTGGATATGACCTTTGCATGACTGACAAAGGGCCAAAGCTTATGGAGATCAATTCGCATTCCGGTTGTACGTATCTTCAAATGTTTACACCGTATCGTAAGCATCCGGTTCTCGCTGAATACTTCGATCGAAAGCTTAAAGAAATCGATGAGCTCGATGATGCTGCAATTGCGGCTCGTAACAATATTCCCCGCTAAGCTGTATCGGTGTTTTCAGAGTTTTCCAATTGTTTTATTTCGGAAGGATAATAATGTTCGAATCCGAGCACCATTACAATCCGCGTGAGTCTCTTCGTCTGATGCTTACATCGGTTGGAGTTGCAGCAGCTCTTACGGTTGCTCCTGTGTCAGTTTTTGCCGATACACCTTCGGTTCCAGCCGACGGCAATCAGAACGATGCGTCTGTTTCCAACAGTCAGGCAGTTGTATCTTCTGCTGATTGTGATTCTGCTCATAGCGACGCTGCTTCATCTGCTGATCAGTCTGCTACTGACGCTTCGACGTCTGGTTCTGCTGATAATTTGACGAATTCAGATCTCTCGCATGGCAGCGAAACTAAAGACCCGGCTCAGCCCAGTGGTGGTTCTGTTTCAGGCGATGCGTCCGCATCTCCTGATGTGAAACCTTCGGCAGATGCCGGTTCCACTTCAAATTCAGCAACAATTAACTCAGCTGATACGTCCGACCTTGATCAGCCTAAAATTGATGCACCGACCATTCAGGACGGTGTATATGTAATTGGATCGGGTTTAAATAAGGGCAAAGTGCTTGATGTTGCCAATGGATCTAAGGCTAACGGAGCAAACGTTCAGCTTTACGATTCCAATATGAGTGATGCCCAAAAGTGGCAAGTTACTTATGATAAAAGCACTGGTTATTATAGGGTGGGTCTTTTCGGTACCAATAAAGTACTTGATGTTTCTTATGGCTCATCGTCTAATGGCGCAAATGTTTGGCTGTATGAACAGAGCGACTCTGTCAACGACGCTCAGCTCTGGAAGATTGTAAAGAATGGCGACGGCTATAGCCTTGTTTCAAAGCTTCGAAACAATCTTGTGCTGGATATTTTTGGTGGCAGAACTGCCAATGGGTCTAACGTTCAGGTTTACTCCCAGAATGGTTCAGCTGCTCAACGTTTTTATTTCTTTAATGTTAACGCCAATGTCAAACCAGGTGACGTCCTCATTAATGGCGATGGCGCTTATACCGTTATTGCTGGTTCGAAGGACGGTAAGGCTGCAGTTGCAGTTGGTGGAAACCAGATAAGTTCTGGCGAGAATATTCAGCTTTCTGACAAGGCAAACGTTGCCAGCCAACGCTTATATTTTAAATATGATGGGCATGGCTATTACACGATTATGGTTGGTTCTTCGGGCAAAGTGCTTGATTCCGTCAAAGGCGGCGTTACTCCCGGAACTAACGTACGGCAATGGAATTCCAACGGCACTGACGCACAAAAATGGGCGCTTAGGCGGTCTGCTGAGGGCTATTACACCATTATCAATAAAGCGAGCGGCCTTGTTCTTGACGTTAGTGGCGGGTCGCTTTGTGCAGGCGCAAACGTCTGGTCGTACAACGAGAACGGCTCTGCTGCTCAACGATTTTGGCTTGAGAAGATCGCCAATGCTGCCGATGGCATTGCCGACACGTCGATAAAGAACGGCGATTACGTCATCGTGTCCAATAAGAACGTCGTCAAGGCGCTTGACGTTAAGTCTGGTTCAAAGGCAAATGGGGCAAACGTTCAAATCTACCAGAGCAATATGTCTGCTGCTCAAAAGTGGCATATCACGTATCGGGGTAATGGCTACTATACTATTGGGCTTTCTGGGACGAACAAGGTCTTAGATATTTCTTGCGGTGAAGCTCGAGACAGGGCTAACGTTCAAATTTTTGATGCAAACGGATCTGACGCGCAGCTGTGGAAATTCATTAAGAAGAACGGTGTTTACACGATTGTTTCGAAACTTCGTGACGATCTTGTTCTCGATCTTTCTGGTGGACAGACCTCGAACGGTGCAAACGCTCAGGTTTATTTTGCAAATGCAACCGCTGCGCAGATGTTTAGGCTTCTCGCTTATAATCCCGACGTCAAGGGCGGTGCGACAGTCAAGGACGGCTCTTACGTTCTTGTTGCAGGTTCTAAAGATGGCAAGGTCGCCGTCGATATCAACGGGGGATCGAGATCGAACGGTGCTAACGTACAGGTTTACACCCGCAATAATTCGTATGCCCAACGTTTCTATTTAAAGAGCGATGGTAACGGTTTCTACAGTATCGTCTCTCTCAATGGAGGCGGGTCTCTGGATGTCACCGATAGTGCTCTCACGCCTTCTACTAACGTTCAACAATGGTCGAGTTACAACGGAGATGCTCAGAAGTGGGCCCTTCGAGCAAACTCCGATGGCTCATATTCCTTTGTTAACAAGGCAACTGCCCTTGTTCTTGATGTTGCTGGTGGAAATTTTAGTAATGGTGCCAATCTTCAGATGTACCTGGATAATGGTTCGCTTGCCCAGAGATTCTGGCTCGTGGAGTCCAATGCGCTCGACGATGGTCAATTTTATGAGATTAATCCGTTCCTAAATTCTAATCAGGCACTCGATATCAAGAACGGGTCTAACAGCAACGGTGGTGTTCTTCAGGTCTATGGTTCCAATGGTACACTTGCCCAACGCTATCAGGTTCACCGAAACTCAGACGGTACTTACAGTATTCGTACAGCGGCTTCCGGCGGTTGGTTAACCTCGGATTCTAGTGGTGCTGTTACGCAGCAGGGATCGTCTAAGACCCAGGCAAGCGGACTAAATTCATGGGAAGTTGTTTGGAATAATTTCTTTTACTCGCTTAAAAATGTTGCCACAGGGCTTTTGCTTTCTGCTCCAAACGCCAATAGCGGTACCGTTGTCGCTAGCAGTGCCATGAACGGCAGCGCTAATCAGTATTTCATCTTTACTATTCGACAGCTTATTTCCAACAATCTCTATGAGATTCACTCCGGTTCTAAAACGGGTAAAAATCTTGATGTCGCTGGCGGTTCGACCAGTGCCGGTGGAAACATCCAGGTCTACGGTAAAAATGGTACAAACTCGCAGAAGTTTTATATCATCGCTTCCGGTAATGGTTATGTGATCAAGAACGTTGCTTCTAATCTTGTTTTGGATGTTGAGAGCGCTTCGAAATACGATGGCGCTAATGTCCGACAGTGGAGAGCTAACGGCACAAATGCTCAACTCTGGCGTGCTGAAATAGCCGATGGCGGCGGCGTCGTACTTGTTAATGCCAATTCTAACAAGGCTTTAACAGCAGAGAATTCTGGAAACGTTGATCAGAGAGAGCTGATGGATTCCATCTCTTCTGCTCAGAGGTGGCTTCTTGAAAAGACTTTTGTTTATGGTTGGCTCAATAAGAATGGCGGATGGCTTTTCTATTACAAGGACGGTTCAAGTAAGTCCTTTACTGATGCTGCTAAGCGCGGCTGGGATCGCATGACTTCGCAGGGGGTCGGTAGTAGAACCAATTACGGTATCATTATTGACCAAGCGTCTCATCGTACTGTCGTTTATCAAAAGGCGGGAAATTCTTGGGAGCCGGTTTTTGATTGGCTTTGCGCAGTTGGATCTTCTGCTGATCGCACTGTTACCGGCAAATATACGATTATGAGAAAAGGCTTTGAGATGGGAACCCGTCGGTGGGGCTGTGAGTTCTACTGGTCTATGTTCTGTCCTACCGGGCGAGATACCGGCCAGCGTTTTCACTCTCTGATTTATCAAGGCGGCTATCCTGGCCAGGGTGGTAAATTGATTGAAGACGGTCGCGGCACGAATTGTTCCCATGGTTGCGTGCGTCTGTTAATCGATCAGGCAAAGTGGATTTACGACCATTGTCCGCTTGGAACGCTTGTCTGGTCTTATAGATAGTAAATCTACGGTATAGATTGATTTAAAGCCCTCAACCAAATTGGTTGAGGGCTTTGTTGTAACGAGTCAAAGTCTTTTAGCTATTCTCAAAGACTCGTTGTATGAGTAGAACATTCTGAAAAACTCTGAATTTATCGACGTAGCATCAATAGCGATTTAAAGCTGATGCTATGCGTCGCATACATGTTTCCTGCCTCGTTGAGAAGTGAACAGAGCGAATGCAGCCGTGCACGCTATACCCGCGCACGAAGCAACAATACCCTTTTTAATCCCTGCTATGTGGTAACTGATTTCTACTTTGTGATGTCCCGCTTCTACGGGGAAGGCCATGAATCCATAGTTCGCTCGTATCGTTGGAATTTCGTAGCCGTCAACCTTGATGGTCCAGTTGCCGGTGTTTGGAATGGCTACAAATGCGGCGCTACGTACATCTGCATCTATGGTGCCTGTAATAAAGGAATCTGATTCCTTTTTGAATTCACAGCGGGCGGTCGTATTTGATTCCGACAGTTTCGCCATGGTATCTGCAATTTCGTCCGGGATGATAATCGCATCTTGCAGTTTCTCTGCCCTTGCTTCGGCAGAGGGGAGCGCGTCTGCCTCTCGCTCGCTGATTGCGTTGTGGTAGAGCGAAACTATCGATGTCGCTTCTTCATTACGATAGATGTATATGTCATCAACTTTTTTAAGAAGCTTGCACCATGAGAAACCAATTGGGTCACGAGACAGGATGTATTTAACATTGAGCATGCCGAGTATCTCAGGGCTATCTGGACTTATTTTGAACCCTTGAGAGTATACGCCCCAGTTTGGGATCGCGCTTTTCCAGAGTTTATGGTAGAACTCGTCCACATCGGAGTCGGGGGTGCTGTTGTAAGCCGAGACGCCATCGTAATGTTGAACGAGTGAATCGTTCAACGGGGTCCAATCGGAATAGTTTTTTTCGACACGGAAAAACGAGCCGTCTTGTTTGCTAATCCAGCTTAGCGCCGCCTCGGTATCTTTTCCTACACCTGATTTGGTATAAAGAGGGAAAAAAGGGCCTTCAACGGTTCTTCGACAGTTTGTTGCGATAAATCCATCGAATACAGTCGATGCAACTGCTGCCCCAATAAATAAGGCTGCAATTACAGGTGTTGCGCAAACCTTGTGATTTGCGAACCCTTCTTTCTCAACAACAAGAAGTGCCGTAACAAAAATAATCACAACGAAGTAGGCGATACATACAAGCCGCCCGTTGACGGTATTCAATAGCGACCAGATTATGACGGCTATAGTTATAAGTGATGCCGTCAAAAGAGGTGCAAGGGCGACTTTGTTCGCGAGTATGCGCTTTTCGAAGCCGATAGTCATGGCGAGTACCACTGGCATTGCAATAATAAATGAACTTCGGTACTGAAGCTTGACCATCGCGGTGAAGAGCGTTGGAAGGAACCTGTGGAAACAATAGAGAAGAACCAATGCTGTTCCGATTCCAACAAGAATTTTCGTTCGTTTTTCTGCTTCGGTGTAAATCCAATGGAAGAATTGCGAGAGCAAGATAAAGCAGACGCATGAGTATCCAAGAAGAATGAATTCGTACGTGAACCCACCCATCTTGTCTATATCCGTAATGGATGGCATTGCTGGGTCGAATCCAGTATTCAATAATGAACTACCGAGGAACCGGCTCAACACTGCTGGGAACCAAGAAAGGTGTACAAAAGATGTGAGTGCCAGCTTCAGGCGTGCAAGAAATGGCATGGTTCCCGAGGTTCGCGTCGTCTCGGTTAATAGGAACGTGGCATAGGGAATCGCTGTGATGCACGCGATGAGGCAGCCACATATTACCGGGGCACACATCCAGAGGATTTCTTTGACGTAGGCCCTCGGTGTTACTTTTTCCAATTGCGAGGGAATTCTTAACAGCAGATAAAAAACTGCGAACAGAAGAACCATGAAGGCAACGTAGACGGTCCAGCCAACAACGAGTGCAATTGATGCTGTGAGCCCAATGAATCTCGGTACAGTTTTTTTCTCGAGAAATACTTCGAACATCAGTATCGTGAGTGTAAAAAGCGGAAAAGCTCCACCAAACCAGTAATGTTGTCCGTAGAGGATCATGAATCCGCTAAAACCGTAAAGAAGCGAGCCGAGGATTCGTGAAGCAGGCTTTTCGCACCAAAAGGTGAGGAAATGGTCAAAAAGGAAAACGCTCAGGAGCAGTTTGATTGATTGCGACATTACGAGAACGAGGCTTAGGTGCCCAACACCGAGCAAAGTCCCCAGCCCAATGACGATTACATTAAACGGATCGTAAATCCAGGATTGATATCCTGGATTATTTACGCCTAATTCATATTCGAAATTCCATGTGGAGAGCTTGCCGTTCTGAATTTTGGTAAGCAAATTCGCGTAAAAGGGAACGTATTGCCCGATGGTATCGCTGCCGACATCTCCAACTGCGTAAGCGAAAAAGCTGTGTTCAAGATAGAAATTTCCATATATGGCAAAGAGGCCGATGATTGTCGCGGCACCGAGTAGCAATAATTCCAGACGCGTGCGTTTTTTGCTCGGTTTGCAAAGGTCCGGCATTGATTTCAGAGCAAAGGCAAACAGCAGAAGTGCCGCCGCTGCTGCTGCAATAAGGTATGCGAAGTTGGTCCAAGCCATTAACTTCTCCTTGCTTTTGGGAAGATTCCATTTCGATATGAATGCATGGATTATCATAGCCTATATGACTAAGGCAAAAATGCATCCTTGCTGATGCTTGGTAGAAAGGTCCAATGTGATCAGCTTTAACGTTCCGCCCTACGTGGGCACAGAGATGGACTACGTCCGTGAGGCTGCTGAGGTAAATCACAAAATTTGTGGTGACGGTCCTTTTTCGCGCAAGTGCCATGCGTGGATGGAAGAGCGTTTTAACGCGGAGAAGGTTTTGCTTACCACCTCTGGGACCGATGCGCTTGAGATGGCTGCCAACTTGTGCGATCTACAGCCAGGCGATGAGGTGATTTTGCCAAGTTTCACTTTCTCCAGCACCGCTACTGCCTTTGTTTCAGTTGGCGCACGCCTTGTTTTTGTCGATATCCGCCCCGACACCATGAATATCGATGAGTCAAAAATTGAAGATGCGATTACCGATCGCACTCGCGTGATAGTTCCCGTGCATTATGCTGGCGTTGCGTGCGAGATGGATACCATCATCGATATCGCGCGCAGGCACAATCTGCTTGTGGTCGAAGATGCCGCGCAGGGAGTCATGAGTACCTATAAAGGTCGAGCCCTTGGTACGATTGGCGATTTTGGCTGCTTCAGCTTTCATGAAACTAAGAATTATTCGATGGGCGAGGGCGGTGCCATCGTTATCAATAAGCCTGAATATATCGACCGCGCTGAAATAATTCGCGAAAAGGGCACCAACCGTCAGCGTTTTTTCCGTGGCCAGGTTGATAAATATACCTGGGTCGATTCCGGAAGTTCTTATTTGCAGAGCGACCTTAATGCTGCGTATCTGTGGGCTCAACTGGAGCGAGCCGATGAGATCAATGAAAACCGACTTGCTACTTGGAATTATTATTTCAAGGAGTTATCGCAGCTATCGAGTTCTGGGGCGGTCGAGCTTCCGACAATTCCTAGCGGATGTAAGCATAATGCCCATATGTTCTATATAAAGACAAAGAATCTTGAGGAACGTAGTGCGCTTATCAAATTCCTTAAGGACCATGGGGTTCAGACGACTTTTCATTACATCCCGTTGCACTCCTCGCCTGCAGGACAGCGGTTCGGACGTTTTAATGGCGAAGATACTTATACGACTTCGGAGTCCGATCGACTCGTGAGACTTCCTATGTATTATGGCCTTGAGTCTCGGGACGCAAAGACGGTCGTCGACCTCGTGAAGGATTTTTATGCCTAAGACGATAATGCTGTTGGGCGGTTCGAGGCACCAGGTCCCAGCAATTGAAACTGCCAAACGTTTGGGCTACCGTACAGTCCTCTGCGACTATCTACCAGACAATCCTGGCCAATATGTTGCCGACGTGTTCTATCAAAAGAGCACTACCGATCGAGATTTAATGCTTAAGATTGCTATTAAAGAGCATATTGATGGAGTCCTTTCGTTTGGATCCGATGTTGCGGCTCCTACTGCCTCATATATTGGGCAAAAATTAGGGCTTCCTTGCAATCCGCTTGAATCCGTTGAGATCCTGAGCGAGAAAAATCTATTTAGGCAATATCTTTCCGAGCATGGTTTTAATTGTCCAAAGTCAGTTTCCTTCTCTGCCGATTTAGATGAACAGGCTGTACTCGCTCGTGCCGAAGGCATGAAATTCCCCGTTATTCTAAAGCCAACCGATTCGAGTGGCTCTCGTGGCGTGACCGTTATTAACGCTTCCGACGTGTCTGTTGTGGCTAAGGCTTTGTCGTATGCGAGAGAGTTCTCACGAAATGGAATCCTTGTTCTAGAAGAATATATTGAATATGGTTTTCCTCATCTGATCGGCGGCGACATATATGTCGTCGATGGAAAGGTATCTTTTTGGGGCCTCATGAGCTGTCTGCGTGATACCGGCCTTGCAGCATTAGTTCCTGTGGGAAAAGCGTATCCATGTGGACTGCCTGATCATCAAATGGCTTTGCTTAAAGATGAGGTCCAAAGGCTTGTGTCATGCCTCGGC
>OGDF01003182.1_pt1 | contig 20566 bp, 14 predicted proteins | sample 1570141 | NCBI WGS metagenome assembly OGDF01 (sample SAMEA4370581, study PRJEB24528) | human gut metagenome | reverse complement strand
ATCTTCGGTTAACATGCCTGGTGGGCTATCCACGGACTTCCGCACCTGAGCCAAATTGGTGCTTTCGGTCACGTCGTCCTGGCGCGTGTACTTATTAAACAGACTGCCCGCATAGACGCTCACGTTGAGACGCTTGTTGAGGAATGACTTCTTGACCGTGATGCCATAGTCGAAATAAGAACTGCCCTTGCCCTGAAGGGAAACACTCTTCGTACGGCCGAAATAATCTAAGGAGATGAACCAGTTCTTGGGCAACGTCTGCTCGATGCCGGTGAAGGTATAACCAAACCATCCGTGGTTGCGCATGGTCTGACCATTGGAGTAGTCGCTGTACAATCCATACAGATTGGAGTAGATGCGTGTCTTGCTGAAGATGTTCCAGCTGACATAGGCACTCAGAGCCGCTCCCTTCATCTTGCCGATGTTCTCATAGGTGGTGTAGATGACCTGTTTGCCTGTAGGATGGCTCAGTCCTGCGATGGTGCGGTCGTCGACGAGTGAGGTGACTCCCTCGATGCTGTTGTTGACAATAGCTGTGGCGGCCTTCACGTTCAGACTCAGTTTGCTGGTATTGAGGTTGAAGCCCAACGTGATCTGATGCTTCTTCTCGCTCACAAGGTCGCTGTTGCCCTGGCTGATGGAAGCAGGATTGCTGTCATCGATATAGGGATTGAGATACCAGATGCCTGGACGGAAGATGCGCATGTTGTAGGCAAGGCTGAAATTGACGTAGTCGGACACACGCACGCCGAAACTTGCAGAGGGCACAAGGTCGTCGAAGTTCTTGCGGAAGTCTTCGCCACGTCCCAAACGGTATTTCACGTCTTGCAGGGTGTGCTCATAGCGCAGACCGAGACGACCCGACAGCAGCTTCCATTTCACTCCATAGCCCAGATAGCCTGCAAAGATGTCATTGGTATGCTTGTAGTGCGAGCTGTTGGCTTCGTCGTAGACATAGTCGGCTGCACTCAGTGCCTCACGGGTGTAGCGGTCGTCGTTGCTGTGGTTGTCGCGCATGATGTACTTCAGGCCCGCCTCCAGGGTGTGTATCTTGGCAAAGGGCGTGGTATAGTCTATTTGGAAGGTCTGCTCCAACGAATTGCCGTCCTGTTCGTGACGCTGGTCTTTCAGCATGTGCAGATAGTCTTGCCATGCAGCCACGCCGTCTATGTCATGATACACGTATTCGTCTTCGTCATCGCTGGGGTTGCTGTTGATCTTGTAAGACAGGGTGAGCAGGCGGTCTTTCACCGGAAAGGAACGCTGATAGTCGATGCCTCCGTCTATGGAAGACCATCTGTTGCGGGAACGGTCGAAGTTGGAATAATGGTAAAGGGGACTTTCGTCGAGGGGCGATGTTGCCACTACCTGTCGCTCATTGGGTGTGTGGCCTCCGCCTGCCCATAGGCCAAACGAGGCTGACACAAGGCGCAGACTGTCGATCTCATAGCTGGCCTCGAAACTGCCCGAATGGTAGTTGTACCAGCCATTGCTTGTGGAATAGCTCTCCACATTGGCGGAGGTTTCGTCGATGTTGCCTGTCACCTCTCGACGATTGCCGCCCCAGTAACGCTTCGCATCGCTGTGAGAATAGCTGTAGCGCCCGCTGACGGTGAGCTTGCCACTCTGCACGGTACCGAACATGTTGGCTCCTATGCGGCCCTGGGTGTTGTAGTTGGTGCCTACGGTGAGCGAATAGCCCTCCATGCCCTTGCCTGTGGTGATGATATTAATGATGCCTCCCACTCCCTCGGCATCATACTTTGGTCCGGGATTGGTGATGATTTCTATCTTCTTCACGCTATTGGCCGGCATGTTCTTGAGCACCTCGGAGGGATTGTTCGACATCATGTTGTTGGGTTTGCCGTTGACATAGACCTTGAACGACGAACTGTTGTTCACCATGATGTTGTCCTGCCCGTCGACTGTCACCATCGGCACCTTGCGTAGCATCTCCAACACGCTGTTGGCCTGTGCCTCGGGGTCAGACTCTACATCGTAGGTCATTTTGTCGAGCTCGCTCTTTACCAGGGGTTTCTTTGCAACAACGGTCACTGCGTCCAGGTTTTCCGACCACTTGATGCTGTCGTATGCCATCGTGTCAGTCATTTCTATGGGGGCTGTCTTGGTGCCATTGTCTGCCCAACGGGGTGTATTTGCTGCCGAAATTGCAGCAGTATAGGTCAGCAGCATGCCTATACTTGCCAGAACTTTTACCATTTCTCCAAATTCTTTAGGATGATTATTTTATGTTTTTGACCCACTTAAATACGTCTTCATCCTAATAAACGTTATTATGCCTCAAAATGTAACAGCAAATGCCAGGTTTTAACTTTGTTTAATGTTTCATTCAACTTTCTCAATTGGGAAAGTTGAATGAAACATTCCCACAAAGAAGCGTTACTTTCCGATGTTCCAACGCAAGCCAAACTGGAAATTGAAGTTCAGTTTCTTGTCCTTGAACACGTTGTCTATATGGCTGCCGTTGTCAAAATAATACTTCGCACCCGGCTCGGCATAAATGCCCAACTGAGGAATCACGTCAAACTGAATGCCAAGGGAAGCATTGGCAGACCATTGCATCTTGTCGCGCCCCACATCTTCACGGTTGCCATCCATCAAGGTCTTGTTTTTCACATTAACTGCCCCTTCACCTCCTACATTGACATAGGTATGCAAACGGCTGATACCCCAGACCTCATAGGAAAGTCCTACAGGAATACCTACATAGTGGAGCGACTGGTTGACAACCATCTGACCGGAGCCATACTGATAAGTGAAATCAGAACTGGTCTGTGTATAGACAACACCCGTGGTAAGCGAGAGACGTGGAAGAAGTGGCACACCCACCTGCAAACCCACCGAGACGGGGAAATGATGCTTGGAGTCGATAAGAGACTCCTTGTTGTTGAGCTTGACGACCATAAACTGCAGTGTGTTGTCGACAGCAGATCCCATTATGGCGTCGCTCATCACCCAAGAGCCCGAAGACTCGCCGTTGCTGTAACTGCGAGGAATGCCATTCTCGGCATAGAGTTTCACCGACCAGCCCTCGGAAGCGGCCAACTTGGCTGCAACAATCTGTGGATCGACCGTAGAAAGGGACACCGGACGGACAGACTTTCTCGTCTGACTGCCAGACAAAGCAGCATGCTTTTTCTGATGAGATTCTGATGATGAAGAGGAACGGACGGAAGATGCCTCTCGGGAAGCCGAAGGCTCTTGAGCCGAACGGGCAGCGGAACCGGCAGGCTCTGTCAATGCTGGCGACAGGTCGCAGACAGGCTCTTCACCTCCGTCGGCTGAGAGAAGAAGGGGCTCTGAGGCCTCATTCCCTTGCGACTTTCGGGCAGCACGACTGTTGTCCAGTATATTATCTGCCAGCAGAACAGGTTGGCCGCTTTGAGCGGCAGAAAGACTGGCATCTGTATCAAGGGCTGCTATTTGGTTTTCAGCAGCATTGCCATGCGCATCATCCTTGGAACTACCAGACGACAAAGCCCCCTGACGGTTCATCACAGAAGACACTACTGCCGTATCGGCAGGCGAAAGAGGTTGCTGTAAATACACATAACTGCCTCCCACCACGAGGGCAGCCAGGGCTGCTGCCATTCCCCACCAACGCAAACCCATGCGACGGGCTGGCTTGGCGTCAAGAGGACGAAGAACGGCAGGGCGATGAACAAGCGATTGCTCGATGTCTGCCCACAAGTCACCGTCGACCGCAGCCTCATAGTTCTCCAGCCTGTCTCGTAGTTTGTCTGTCCAATCAGTCTTGTTCATTTTCCGTATTCTTTAAATAGTTTTTTATTCTCGTTGCCAACAGTTTCTTGGCTCTCAGATACTGAGATGCAGAGGTGCTTTCCTTGATGCCCAGCTCTGCGGCTATCTCCTTGTGGCTTTTCTGCTCAAACACATACATATTGAGCACGAGCCTGTATCCATCGGGAAGCGTGCCTATGAGCCGCATCAGCACATCAGGCGGCACACGTTCCACCTCAGGGCTGTCGGCCTCGGGTTCGTCGGGCACCTCGTCGGTAAATACAAACTTCGTCTTTGCCTTGGCGTAGCTGATGGCCTCGTTGGCTACAATACGCAGCATCCAGCCCTTGAGCGAGCCCTCGCCCCGATACTCGAAGCGGGAGATGGAGGAGAAGATCTTCACAAAGCTGTCCTGTACGACATCGCGCACCTCGTCCCTGTCGGGTACGTACCTGAGCCCTACGGCCATCACATACCCGATGTAGCGGTCGTAGAGTCGATGCATGGCATCGCGACTACCACTCAAAATGTCGTCGAGGAGTTGCTTTTCTGATTCCAAATTCTCCTAAATTTATTTATTAAACTACGAGATACAAAAACCTTGCATCTAAAAATGAACTTTTTTCTGCAGGAGTTTTTTTAAAGGAGTTAAGGAGTTAAGGAGTTATCGCTCCCTGCGGTCGCTGAGGAGTGAAGACAAATGCCTTGGAGAAAACATATATGTTTCAACTTTCGCAAATTAGCGCCACACGCCCAGAAAGGGCGTGCTTGAACCACAAGCGAAACTTGAGTTAATGCTTAGTGTTTATTTAAGTCCACAAAAGCATTTGTCTTAACTCCTTAACTCCTTTTACTTCTTTAACTCCTTTGAAATCTCCTTAACTCCTGAGAGAATTCCCAAGAACTACTTCACCTCAAACACCATTCCCTCTTGCGCGAGATAACTCTCCGGGAAGACCGCCTTCGCCTCTTCGAGCAGCACATTCTCATTGTTGTATCGGGCGCTGTAATGACCGAGCAACAAGCGCCCTGCCCCGGCCTTCTGGGCGACAAGGGCTGCCTGGCGCGCTGTGCTGTGATAATAGATCTTGGCACGGTCCTCATTCTCCGAGGTATAGGTGCTTTCGTGATAGAGCACCGTCACGTCTTTTACTCTTTCATACAGATCGGGCAGATAGCACGTATCGCTGCAGTAGGCATAACTGCGGGGTGCGTCGGCTGGCTCCACCAACCTGCTGTTGGGCACGATGTCGCCCTCGGGTGTCGTCCAGTCTGCGCCGTTCTTGATGTTGTTGATCTGCGAGAGCGGAATGCCGTAATAGTCTATCATGTCGCGACGGATGTGAGGCAAGGTGGGCTTCTCGCGGAAGATGTAGCCACAGCAGGGTACACGATGGCGCAAAGGCACCGTCTCTACGGTGACGGAATGGTCTTCGTAAACCACTTTTTGCTGGGTTGTATCTACGGGAACAAATTCTATTTCATAGGTCATGCCCTGCATAAAGAAGTTCATCTGTTGCTCAAACAGGCTGGCGTAACACTCTGGTGCTAAAACCTTTAATCGAGATGTACGTCCCAACATACCAAAGGTGGAGAGCAGTCCTAACAATCCAAAGCAATGGTCGCCATGAAGATGAGAAATAAAGATGGCGCTCACCTTGGCAAAGTGGACATGCGAGCGCCTGAACTGCATCTGTGCTCCCTCGCCACAATCCATCATGAAGCACTTGCCACGCATCTCGATGAGCTGCGCGGAAGCACTGTGCTTGAGGGTGGGCAAAGCGCTGCCGCACCCTAAGATATGAATTCTGAATGGTTCCATAATCTGTCTCTCCAGCTTCTCCTACTGCTGGCGTTTGAATACATAGATGCCTTTATGGTTCTCGAGCAGCAGACTGTCGGGACCCAGGTTGTCGATGGCGAAGGTATCGGTATTGAGCAGCAGTTTGCCGTTGACGATTTTCCACGAGGTCCAGGGGTTGACCTCTGCCTTGACGTTGTTGACGATGTCGCCACCTTCCACGATCTCGAAGTTCTTGTCTATACTGGTCCACTTGCCCAAGAGTGAGGTAAGATTAATGACGCGCTGCGCCACCATCTCGCCGTCGGCAGACTTGTAAGCTATCAGGGCTATGCGGTCGCCAGCCAGGAGCCCGCCCTGTACCACTCCCGGTTCCTCGTCGTCAACAAAGACATCGAGTGTATCGCCATTGTCAGCAATGAGTTGCAGCGAGTGCATGGAGGTTCCTTCGCCACAAACGCCATAAATGGTGGAATCGTTGTCCGCCTCCACATCTACAGAATCGTTCATACCCATTACCTTTGCCGCCTTACGGTCGTGGCAACCTGCCATGAGCATCAGCCCCACGACAGCCACTGTAAAAAAGAATAATCGTCTCATCTTTATATGTATTATATTAAACTCCTTACTCTTGACGTTTAGCCTCATCCCATAGTTTATCCATTTCCTCCAAGGTCATGTCTTTCAGACTCTTACCCTGCTTCACCGAATGGTCTTCCACATAGTTGAACCTGCGGATAAACTTCTGGTTGGTCATCTCCAGAGCATTGTCGGGATTGAGCTTATACAGCCGGGCGGCATTGATGACAGAGAAGAGGAAATCGCCCAACTCGCGGGTGGAGTTTTCCTTGTCACCCTTAGCCAGTTCGGCCTTCAGCTCTTCCAGTTCCTCGTATACCTTGTCCCACACATCCTCCTTCACTTTCCAGTCGAAGCCCACGTTGCGTGCCTTGTCCTGTATGCGATAAGCCTTGATGAGCGAGGGCAAGGCATCGGGCACTCCACTCAGCACCCGCTCGTTGCCGTCTTTCTCCTGCTGCTTAATCTGTTCCCAGGTCTTCTCCACAGCCGAGGCGGTAGAGGGACGTGAGGCGTCATCGGGCTCCTCCTGCTGGGTTTCCTTATACACCACCTGTCCTGCTTCGTTGATACACATGTCGGGGTTGGCAACCGTCCAGTTACCCTCCTCACGCCAGTTGATGAACGGATGGCGGAACATGAGCTTGTCGGCTTCCTGGTTGCAGACATCACAGATGTCGAACTCCTCGTCCTCACGCCCTATGATGCTGTAGAACATCACATGCTCGAGCACATCGCCCAACTCTTTCTTGATATTCTTATAGTCGCGCTTCATCAGAGCGTCACACAACTCGAAAGTCTCCTCAATGGTATTGGGTCGAAGACTCTCGAAGGTCTGTTTCCTATCCCATGGACATTGTATGCGCAGGCGGTCCTGCACATCCAGCAATCTCCCGAAAGCGGCTAATTTTTCTTCCTTGCTATGCACTTGTTGATATTATTTTAATGAAACTATAGTGCAAAGATAATGCTTTTCTTGGAAACCCATCGTTATTTTCATGTTTTTTTGGTAATAAATAACTTCTAACTTGAGTACACAGTATTTAAATATCGTCATACGAAATAAATATTGCAGCCTGACAATTACAGGGCATAAGTATCATACTTGGCACTGCCAAGTGACATTCCTACAGATGAAAAGATGATACTTATGCCCCAGACACACCAAGGTCCGCTCATCGGCTGAGAAGAGGTCATGTAGAGTAACCAGTAGCATAAGTTTGCGCCACTTACGCCAAAGCGCCATGTGGCATTTCAGTACCAAAAGTACCATAAATACTGGTTTTTTCTATATTTTTCTATATTTGTGCCACTTGGCGTAATGGCGTAAGTGGCGCAAAGTGGCCTGTCGTTCATCACTACTATCCATAAAAATCCCAAGACTTATGAATAGAACAAAACATATAAAAGAAGTATTCTACAAATTTAAAGCTCCAAATGAAGATGAAAAACATAAATGAAGGAAAATAATAAGTAAAGACCTCGCTTATTTCGGCAGAATTTAGTAACTTTGCACCGATTTTATTGAAGAAAAAACAACAAAAGATAATAAAAAATGGAATTAGCAAGTAAGTACGATCCACAAGACGTGGAAGGAAAATGGTATCAGTACTGGCTCGACAACAAACTCTTCAGCTCGAAGCCAGACGGTCGTGACCCCTATACAGTGGTAATCCCACCACCCAACGTAACAGGTGTGCTCCACATGGGACACATGCTCAACAATACAATCCAGGACATCCTTGTGCGCCGTGCACGAATGGAGGGAAAGAACGCATGCTGGGTGCCAGGTACCGACCATGCCAGTATCGCTACCGAGGCCAAGGTGGTGAACCGCCTCGCTCAGCAGGGCATCAAGAAGACCGACCTCACCCGTGAGGAGTTCCTCAAGCATGCATGGGACTGGACTCACGAGCATGGCGGCATCATCCTCAAGCAGTTGCGTCGCTTGGGTGCCAGCTGCGACTGGGACCGCACAGCATTCACTATGGACGAGACCCGTTCGCGTGCCGTGATCCATGTGTTCTGCGACCTCTACCAGAAGGGACTCATCTATCGCGGCGTGCGCATGGTGAACTGGGATCCTAAGGCGCAGACTGCGCTCTCCGACGAGGAGGTTATCTACAAGGACGAGCACTCTAAGCTCTACCATCTGAAGTATTACGTAGTGGAGCAAGACTGCCAGCAGGTGGACGAGGAGAACGTGATGCACAAGGACGAGAAGGGCTACTATGCTGTAGTGGCTACCACACGTCCTGAGACCATCATGGGCGATACAGCCATGTGTATCAACCCAGAGGACAAGAAGAACACCTGGCTGAAGGGTAAGCACGTCATCGTACCTCTCGTAGGCCGTGAGATTCCTGTCATCGAGGACTCATACGTAGACATCGAGTTCGGTACAGGTTGTCTGAAGGTGACTCCAGCTCACGACATCAACGACCATGCACTCGGCTTGAAGCACGGACTGGCAACCATCGATATCTTCAACGACAACGGAACCATCAGTGAGGCTGCCGGCATGTATGTAGGCATGGACCGCATGGACGTGCGCAAGCAGATCTCTGCCGACCTGCAGGAGGCTGGCCTCATGGAGAAGATAGAGGACTATAATAATAAGGTGGGCTTCTCTGAGCGCACCAATGTGCCTATCGAGCCTAAGCTCTCTACACAGTGGTTCCTCAAGATGCAGCACTTTGCCGACATCGCCCTCGCACCGGTCATGGACGACGACATAGAGTTCTACCCCAAGAAATATAAGAACACCTATCGCCACTGGTTGGAGAATATCAAAGACTGGTGTATCAGCCGTCAGCTGTGGTGGGGTCATCGCATACCAGCCTACTACTTCGACAACGAGGGCAAGAAGGACTTCGTAGTGGCTGAAACCGCAGAGGAGGCTTTGAAGCTCGCACAGGAGAAGAATGCCAACATCAAGGCCGAAGACCTGGAACAAGAGAGCGACTGCCTCGACACATGGTTCTCTTCATGGCTGTGGCCTATCTCTCTCTTCGACGGCATCGAGCACCCAGACAATGAGGAGATCAACTACTACTACCCCACCAGCGACCTCGTAACAGGTCCGGACATCATCTTCTTCTGGGTGGCACGTATGATCATGGCTGGCTACGAATATCGTGGCAAGATGCCTTTCAAGCACGTGTACTTCACAGGTATCGTTCGCGACAAGCTCGGCCGTAAGATGAGCAAGAGCCTCGGCAACTCTCCTGACCCTATCGACCTGATCGATAAGTTTGGTGCCGACGGTGTACGCATGGGTATGATGCTCTCTGCGCCTGCAGGCAATGACATCCTCTTCGACGAGAGCCTCTGCGAGCAGGGACGTAACTTCAACAACAAGATATGGAACGCCTTCCGCCTCGTTAAGGGTTGGGAGACAGCAGATATCGAACAGCCTAAGAGCGCAGAAATCGCAGTGAAATGGTTTGACGCCAAGCTCAAGGAGGTGAACGAGGAGATGCAGAAGCAGTTTAAGGACTACCGTATCTCTGAGGCTTTGATGACTGTATATAAGTTGTTCTGGGATGAGTTCTCATCTTGGTACTTGGAGATGGTGAAGCCAGCCTACGGTCAGCCTATCGACCAGAAGAGCTACGACGCTACCCTGCGTTTCTTCGACGCACTGCTGAAGATGCTGCACCCATTCATGCCATTCATCACCGAGGAGTTGTGGCAGCACATCTACGACCGCAAGGAGGGCGAGAGCATCATGCGCGAGAAGCTGGAGATTCCTGCACCTACAGCCGAGGAGCAGAAGTTGGCAGCCGACATCGAGGCTGTGAAGCAGATTATCGCCGGTGTCCGTACCGTTCGCAACCAGAAGAACATCGCTCAGAAGGAGCAGCTCTCACTCCAGGCAGTGGGCAAGAACGACTTCGAGGCTTACAACGACGTAACTCTGAAGATGGCCAACCTCGACAAGATTGAGGTCATCGCCGAGAAGAGCGCCGACGCATCCAGTTTCATGGTAGGTACCGACGAGTTTGCCGTACCATTGGGCGACCTTATCGACGTGGCTGCCGAGATAGAGAAGGCTGAGGCACAGCTCAAGCACCTTGAAGGCTTCCTGATGGGTGTGCGTAAGAAGCTCAGCAACGAGAACTTCGTGGCTCACGCTCCTGAGAAGGTGGTGGCTCTTGAGCGCAAGAAAGAAAGCGACTCTGTAGAGAAGATCGCAGCCCTCAAGGCTACTATCGAAGAACTCAAGAAGAAGTAACAGACTATTTTTTTTTCAATGTTAAATGTTGAATGTTAAGTGTTAGACGAGGCTGCTCTTGCCATCTTAAGAACAAGACTTTACAAGGGCGCCACGACTTAACATTTAACACTTAACATTTAACATTTTTCGTATCATGACAAGAAAGAAGCTTTTCACCTTATTTATATATGTATCCTTCGCCCTGATGGGACTGACGGGCTGCAACGACGAGGCTTTCGACATCGACAGCGTCAACAAGCAGACCTTGCTCATCATGTATCCATGGTCGGGAACCGAAAACTCGGCAGGACTCTACAGCGATATGGTCAACAACCTGAACCAGATAGAGAATGCCATCAAGAAGAACAAGGGACTAAAAAGCACAAGGGTATTTGTGTTTATGAGCACATCTGCCACAGAGAGTTCGCTCTTTGAGCTGACTTACAACTCAAGCACCTTTACTGTAGAGCATCAGATACTGGAAAACTATACCGGCACTGCCTACACCACTACGGAAGGACTGACAGACATCATCGGGGAGGTGAAACAGCAGGCAGAGGCACTCAACTATGCCCTGATTATCGGAGGACACGGAACAGGATGGAACAACATTTCCGACTGGACCGACTATCCCAACCAGGCCAAGAGAAAAGCTGCACTCAAGACCCGCTCTTTTGGCGGACTCGACAACACCTATGCCATCAACGTATCATCGCTGGCACAAGCCATCGAGACCAACGGCATCAAGATGCAGTACATCCTCTTCGATGCCTGCTATATGAGTAATGTGGAGACGGCTTACGAGCTGAAGGATGCCACCAACTTCCTCTTGGCTTCGCCCAATGAGATTATGGCAACGGGACTGCCCTACGAGGATATCTGGAGCTATCTCAACACGACAACTCCCAACTACGCAAGCATCATCTCGTCGTACTGCTCTCATTACAACAGCACCTCTACCCCATACGCGAGCCTTGCTGCCATCGACTGCCGACAGATGGACAAGTTGGCTGCCATCATGAAGGAACTGAACAGCAAGTACACTATCACCACAGAACGCCTGGCTGGCGTGCAGACAGAAGACGGATACACCCCCAACCTGTATTACGACTTGGGCAACTATGTAGACAGTCTGAAGCCCAACGCCTCAATGAAGGATCAGTTTGCCACTCAGCTGAAAGCCACGGTAAAAGCCGCACAAAGCACCGCAGAAGTGTACAGCAACATCAATGCGACAACCATCACCGTCAAAGACTTCTCGGGGCTTACCATCAGCGACCCCAGTTCGCATCCCGTGGCTCTCAGAACCAAGAAACAGACCAAATGGTGGAAAGCGACGCATGAGGGAGAGTGAAGAGCAAAGAAGTTAGGAGGAAGTTAAAGAAAAACAAAAATAAACAGACAGAAACAATGGAATACTTCATCGTAGAAAACGGAAAGCAAGCCGGACCATTCAGCATAGCCCAGCTGGCAGAAAAACATATCAAGCCTGAGACTTTGGTATGGAAAGAAGGTATGGCAGACTGGACTCCAGCCTGGAAAATAGCCGAATTGAAATACATTCTCGCCGAAGGCAGTCAGCAAACAGGAACTGCAGTGCCTCCTGTTCCTCCTACAGCCAATCAGGCGGAAGAGATGAGTCAGCCTGCAGCAGAAACAGAGGAAAATGAGAACGGGAATGACAGCGACAAGAAGCCTAAGAAAAAGAAATCTTACTGGAAATTCTTCGTAGGACTCTTGGTTGTGATTCTGCTCATCCTGGCATTCACCAACCCCGGCAGAGACACTCATAAGCAAGCCGTAAAGGAGGAAGTCGGCAAGGTGATAGACAAGACTACAAACATCAGTGACGACTTCATCTTCGCCGAGGGCCTGCGCTCGTTTGCCAAGATGATCTCGAACAACATGATAGATGTTGCCTTCGACCAGCTTTTCGAGTACCACAACTACATCATCTTCTCGAAAGGCACCGTCAGCTTCAATGGCAAAAGTCACAACGTAAGCTTCGGAATCCTGGGCAAAGTATACACCATCAATGCCGATGATGCCATCAAGGCAATGGAAAATGTGGAACTGCTCAACAGCAACGACTCATCTGAAAATGCTGATGACAATCAGTCGGCAAACAACTCTTCAGACAACACCGACCTGCAGTCACAGCTCGAAAACAAGACCAACGAGGCTATTGACAAACTGTCCGACAAGGTCAGTAAAAAGGTGGAAGACAAACTCAACGAAAAGTTGGAAGAACTCAACGACTCCTCCAATATCGACAAGATAGTAGACAAGATCCTCAGCTTGTTCTAACAGGCCTCCCTCTACGAAGTGGCAACACATATAAAAGCGACAATACATCAAAAAGCCCTACCCTCTTTAGCGGGGCAGGGCTTTTTTATCTCCATTAAGCACATAACTGCTGTCATATGACACTCATAAAAAAAACGAAATAGGCTTCGAGCTTAAACGAAATAGGCTTCATGCTTAAACGAAATAGGCTTCATGCTTAAACGAAATAGGCTTCGAGCTTAAACGAAATAGGCTTCGAGCTTAAACGCAATAGGCTTCGAACTTAAACGAAATAGGCTTCATGCTTAAACGAAATAGGCTTCGAGCTTAAACGAAATAGGCTTCATGCTTAAACGCAATAGGCTTCGAGCTTAAACGCAGGTGCTTTCAATAGTCAATGAAAGCACTTGCGTTTTTCAAAAGAGAATTTCCTCCTGAAGTTTCACATTTATGTTATTCAGACTTCAACACCTCTCTCAACTTATCTACTCCAGGAAAACTTGTTGTCTGATAAGTAATCTTTCCTTCCTTGTTTACAACAAAATAAGTAGGAATACCTGAGAAATGATATAGCTCACTAAGAGCATCAGCCTGCTCCTCAGTCAACCGCACATGCACACCACTTATCGTCTTTATCATCTCGCCCCATTTGCCAACAGGCGATGAAGCATCTGCAATATAAACATACACCACATCGGTGAGCTGTTCTTTCAAAGGACGAATGGCCGACATGGCAGCCCTGCATGGCATACACCACGTGTTCCAGAAATCAAGGAGCAGAGTTTTGCCTTTATACTTATTTATGATTGAGGGAAAAATCTGTTTGGCAGACATCTTGGGGTCTATGTCTATAATGCTGTATACAGAACTGGAATTGGCAGTCTTTATCATCGCAGCCATCTTTTCGTCGGAAGACTTTTGCTGAGACTTCAAGTCTTCATTGTCGGCAAAAAGCAATTCCCTCACCATATCATTGGCAATACTATCGCGAGCTGCCGCCATCTGCTGTTCGGTGAGAAGATGCTTGCGTCCTAAAGAACGGCTGAGACGCTTTCCGACAGCTATATCATCCAACAATGGGTCAGCCGCCATATATTGGCGACAGAAACTTGACGTAAAGTCTGCAAGAAAAGAATAATAACGCTGATTCTTGGAATGAAGGATTGGGAGTTGCTCCAATGTTTTGAAATACGACAATGTGTCAATACTCAGGTCGGCACGTCGTACTCCTTTCTTGCCTACAACCATGGGAGCCATGGCTATATTGTTCTTAAAGCCAAACAACGCCGAAGCATAATTCATAGAAAGATTACTATGCGCCAAAGTTCGGGTGGCAATGCTGATGGTTGCATCAGCATTAATAGCATGTAGTTTTTGCTCATAAACCTTCTGCACATAATCACGATATTTCAATGGTGTCATACCACAAATGTCATCAAAAAAAGTATTGCCAAAGACAACAAGCTTTTCCTTTACACTCTGCAACTCTGTATCGACAGCAGCATATTTTCCTTCAAACCAAACATATTTCTTGACGCTTGCATCATCTGCAAAAAGATGTGTAGCGGCAAGTGCCAGTGTCGTGAGGTCAACAATTACAGCCAGAGTATTTGCAAATTACTTTATATCAGTGATTTGCAAATTAAACGGTAGAAAAGTGGTGACGTGAATTCTGAATAGATTGAAAAAGACGAATATTTAACACATTTAACTTTTGTAAACTACAACAAAAAAAAATGGATAAATACGGCATTTTGCAAATCATGATACAAATTCCTTGTCTTTAAGTTTATAATACTTCAACGCACGAACCATCAAACACTCACAATCCTTTTTCCATTGTTCTTTACCACATAGTTCATCAACATTTGATTCTTCAGAAAAACGTCCGTCCTTACATACTCTGTACATTGGACATATATCTCCATCGATTTTTTGTAATCTGCGAAAGATTAGTTCGAATCCTGCAAGAGTAGCAGTCTCAAGATACGGTTGCCCAGTTTCATTATTATTTGGCAAATATGTCATTTCTGGCGTCTCTATATATGGCAAGCCGTATGCATTTACTAGTGTCATGAATTGTCTTCTGTCTTTTATATCACCTGTATATAGCCACATTAGTAAGCCGCAGAAGCCAGATTAATAATCTTGTATAAAGCTGTCAATTACTTTGTCATAGTATTCTAAAGTACACCCACACATGAACTGTAATGACTCTTTATATTCATTAAGCATGTTCTGCCCTATATAATCCATTGAACATTTTTCGTTTTTATATGCCACGGAAGAAGTTTGGATGAATTCCTTGAATAATTCAACTCCTTTTAGACCAGAATGATTCTTGGCAAAATCGATAGCTGCAAAGAAACCCACTCCAGGGTTATCATACATTAAAGCGCACATACAAATAGTAATAATCTGCAATTCATCATCTTCTATTTCTGGATACCAGTATTTACAGATAATTTCAGCAGATTCATATGGAATTTGGTTATGCTCAACCTCCGGCCAAATCTTCCTTTGAATCAAATGAGCCATGCTCTCAATGATACAATAATAGCCAAAATTGAAGCCGTCCTCATACACTTCATCTTCGGTATAATCATATACACCTATCTTAACTGCTTTCTTCTCTTCTTCTGCAATTCGTATTTCTCGTCTATCAATCTCAACATCACCCACAATATGGCCACAACTTTTGCTACCGCACACCGCTTTTACACGGTTTCTATAACGAGAAATTCCTTCGTTGTGCTCCCATATTCCAAATGGTATTACAACTTTATCCGCACCTTCCAAAAATGCTCTTGTTTCAATAAAGAGCAGGTTTGCCATTTTACAGAATTGAGAGCCGTATAAAGTCGCAAAATGTTGATAGTAGTGCACATACTCATGCACAAAAATGCTATATTTTCTATCGTCACTTAACCCCTCTTCAGTAAAATCAATATGTTCATTCAGAACCATATGTAGATGGTCTGTCTCATATCTGCCATTCTGTTCTCCTTCAAATAAAGTCATGCTAATAGAATTGAGCTAAATCAAATCAGTGACTAACAGAAATTATAACCCACTTACCATCATTATCCTTGCCTTCATGTTTCAAAGCACCAAACTTCTGCAAAGTAGAAAGGTCGCGCTCGATGGTGCGTTGGCTCACCGACAAAGTCTCCGACATTTGTTTGCCGGTGATTGTTGGAGACTCTTTGATGAGATTAAGAATTTTCTGCTGACGCTCAGTGAGTTTCGTCTCCAACACATCTCCGTCAGAGTCTCCGACATTCTGTGTGTCGGAGGTGGCAAAGATTATGGTTTGGAAATGAGTGGGAGTAGATTTGAAAACAGGCTTCAGTTCGTCTTTATATCCTTCCAATGCTTTGGTCTCATTGCAGATGCGTGTGAGTCCGCTACCTCGTTTCTCCATATAGTCAAGTTGAGCCATCACGTTTGCAAGTATGGGATTACGTCTTTCAGAAGACACATCTTTGATGTCCAAATCCTGTATCAGCATTCCATTGTACATACCACCAGAAGAGGTTATCGCCAATCTATCATCATAAATATCCAAATGCACCTCGCTACCCATCACGGTATAGTCACGATGAATGAAGTGGTTAACCATAGCTTCGAGAACTGCCCGCTCCGCATACTCAGGCTTGTTCTTTCGCCCATTAGGTAACTTCTCCCAGCCTCTCTTGGTGTTTGACTTTACGAAATTCATGGCTTCTCGAAGCAGCATGAGGACGTTGCCGGTGAACTCTGCATCATTGATGGCATCACCCTTTTCCTTTCCGTCCCAACGTGTGCAGTATAGGCGAGATTGCCACAATGGACAGTCATCGGCAAACAATGCGCCTGCATTCGTAAGGTTCCCTATACCTGTTACCAGTCCAAACGATAATAGATACTTCTTGTCCCATTCTTGCTTGGTGCGGTCTTTGAAAGTATTCGCTAATATCGTGAAAGCATAGTCTTCAGATTTATAATCCGTGTGAAGGGAATCATAGGTTTTATTAGAACCTTTCAGTACCAAGCGAACCATCTGCTCTGCTGTGGCAGGTACGCTTTCATCACCGATGCGAACAAAGGCAATACGCTGACCATCTCCAACATAGTAATATGGAGTATAATGCCCTGCGTTGACTTTGAGTTGCAAGATATGTAAACCATCTATATCATGGGGAATCATCTCAACCTCTGGCAGTGGATCCATATAGTCACGAATTCTGCTACTTATGGCCTCGCAAACATGCTGCACATCTTCAAGTCCTTTGACTATGCCATCATTATCAATGCCAAAGAAAAGGGAACCACCCAAGCCATTGGCAAAAGCGCTCACGCTCTTCAACCAACTCTTAGGTTTATTCTCTTCAAGCATCACCTTGAAGTCGTATGCAGTACATTCTGCTATCAAAGCCTTTAATTCCATTGTATATGAATACTCGTTTCTTATCTTGCAAAGGTACATAATTTTATTGAGAACAAGGCATAAAATCATTGTTTCGCGCGTATTTTAAGTAAATTTTATCTAAAATCACACTTACATGGCACAAAAAAGTTGCCATAATTGAAGTTTTTTCGTATCTTTGCAACGCATAGTGGCATCATGCCATCTTTTGCAAGACATATTGCTCACATCCTGCCAAATTACCACACCGAAAGGATAAACAGAGCAAACACCAATCATCGTGAAGTACAGTTTTGGTGGAGACTGTCTCACAAATGATTGGGTACTATGATGGATGTGGATGAATGTTGGTAGCGTTTGCGCTTTAAGAAATAATAAATATTTTTAGTTATGACATGAATAATTTTTCAAGAGAATATCTTTTTCAAGAAGTAGTATTACATCGCCATTGTATTTTGCTCAATTTAAGCGAAAATATTCTATGGGATGGAAATAGAAAGGTAGATAAAATCTATATGATAGATTATTGTTTAGCCCCATCTGCACAGGAACAGATGCTTGCGAATATTACCAAAGGTGTTAATACATATGGTGCCATTGAAATAAAGGCTTTCACTGATAAGGAAAATCCTACAGATGCCAAAAAAATAACTATTATATCAGATATTATTAACGAGATAGAAATATGGAATTATACATAGTCTCTTTAGTACATGCAGAGTCATTTTATAAAAGAATTTCGGCATCCATCTTTTTTCTTTTTATCTGCATATTTATGCATGCACAAAAAACGGTAAAAGGAAAACAGATTTTCTATGTACAGAATTATACAGAGGCTCTTGCAAAAAAATATTTTGATACTGAGGAAAACTTGGAATCAATAGAAGGTATATGGATTGCGAATGGGATGAAACTCAGTATTGAAAAAGATTATGATGGTGTTACTAGGAATCCTAATAAATATCGAGCTGTAAGAATAGATGTACCCAAGGAGCGTACAGTGGCAGAAGATGGCGATATATATTTCTTCCTCCAAAAAGGCTCAACAGCTGGTATCTATGAATGCACATATTATTTATTCCAGGCATATTGGCATGGACGTGAACGTAATTATAAAATATCACCCTTTTCAGGTGTGTCAGTGCAAGATAGTCCCGTCTCATTCTCATCTCAAATACCATGCTTAGATGAGGATTATGGCAATATAACTGGATATGAAACTGTATCATATCTTAAGCTGTACCCTCCAATAAAACCGATTGATGCTATTCAAAAAGGAACAAGAACATCTGGCACAGGATTCTTCATAAGCAAAGATGGATACATCATAACCAATTACCACGTCATTGAAAATGCACGAACTATAAAAGTGTCGGGTATCAACGATGATACCAAAACCTCATATACGGCAAGAGTTGAGATATCTGACAAACAGAATGACTTAGCAATTTTGAGAATCACAGATGTATCATTTAAGCCTTTAACAAATATTCCATACACATTCAAATATACAACTTCAAACGTCGGTGAAGATTGTTTTGTTTTAGGTTATCCTCTTATATCAACAATGGGATTGGACATAAAATTAACTAATGGCATAATCAGTTCAAAGACAGGTTTTGAAGGAAATATCGCAGAATATCAGATGTCTGCTCCCATACAGCCAGGCAATAGTGGTGGACCTCTTTTTGATAAGAATGGATATATTATCGGAGTTGTGTGTGCTAAACACCGTGAAGCAGAAAATGCTGGCTATGCTATTAAAGCAAGTTACATCAGAAACCTTGTGGATCTTTTGCCCACGAGTATTACTATGCCTCAAACCAATCTTTTGACAGGCAAGGCATTGCCTAAACAGGTAGAGTTGGCGAGCAAGGCGGTTTGTATAATAATTGTAAATGGAGACAAATAAACGGTATTAGCAAGGAAACTTGGGCTAATTTCCAAGTTTCCTTCTTCCATATCATTATTAGCCCCTTTCTCATAAATAGCTATTTCCCAAAAATGTGATTGCCTTTTGAATGTGATATTGTTTATGAGATTTAATAGTTTTGTTGTCCTTTTCTATAACAAAATATTGTCATCCATTTTAAAGATATGCGTTTTCGTGTGCATTATTTTGCAAGACTACTCTTCTTTTGGCGTTTCCCCCCTAGACCTACCTTCTGTGTTCCGTCCCAATTCATAAGTTGGTCAGCACACCCATTGGAGCCACCGAGTGAAACGTATGTGTCTGCACTGCATGACATATGGTCAACAAAAGCGAGAAAGTTGTCAATGGTGTTGTCTGTGAATTGAACTTCATTCGTGGCGAATAATTTTGTCCAACTGGTGACACATTCTTGCTTGAAGTCTGTAAAACCTTTCCACGACATACCAGATAAGAAACTTTTTGCTGCCGATTCTATACTGGCTTTAGAGTCCAATCCAATATTATGCTTTACAGCAGATGCCATAATGCTATAGTATATGGAAGCCGATTCTATCTCGTTGAAATTGACTCTATCTGTTTTTGCAAAGGATGATAAAGCTTCATGCCCCTCATGGATGAACTTGTCAAGCACTCCTATGTATCTATTTTGCCGAGCCATGCTTTCACGTTTGGCTTCGGCTTCTTGCCGAGCCTTTTCTTTTGTTTCTTTCTCCTTACGTGCTTCCACTCGTCTCCAAGCCTCTGCCATTTCAGGTTCTTGCCATATGGCATTCCAACGAGCTTTCAAATCATTGTACATTTCCATAAGTGTAGTATTATATTTTTTTGCACTGGCGAGTTCTTCCTTCGCATAGACAAGTTGAGTAGTCACTCGCTCCACAGCCTTCTCGTCAAGTTGAGAGATGCGTTGTTTGACTTTGTTGTTTTCAGTCTTTAGCGCATCATTCTCAGCACGAAGCGACTTGTTCTCCTCTATCTGCTTATTGAGATTCTGCATATAGTAAGTGTATGTCTTGTTGACAGACTTGCGTACATCTTCATTCTGCTTGTCACGTTCTGCATTAATGGCTGCTACAAGAGCCTTGATTGCAGCGTAGATATTAGCCACACGCTCCTCACGCCACGCCTTTTGTCCGATAATAGTAGGAATTGGGATGGCAAGTTCTTTCTTTACAGCATTCATTGCTTCTTGAACTGGAGCCTTGAAGTTGAGAAAAGGAATGGTCAGCTCCTTCTTGTCGATCAGGGCAAGTACAGCATACTTCTCCACTTTGTCAAGAGCGACTTTCGCCTGACGTTCAGCTTCAAGCACCACCTTGTTCTTATGCTTGCGTCCTCGCTTTTCTTCCTCTGAAAGTTCATCATAGGAGAAGCCTCTTGCCAAGCCATACTTATGCCCTACCTTGTTGTAATAGTCAGTATGCAGTTGGGAAAGGTATTGTGATTTGTCCTTTGCTCGCTCTCCCCACACTTTGGCATAAGAGACCCTTTCAACAACACCCTTTGCCGCTTCCGATTTTGTGTAGTTGTCACGTTCTTCTTTTGGAAGTGCTCTCCATTCCTTTGTAGAGAGAACCT
>OGDF01003176.1_pt1 | contig 20619 bp, 10 predicted proteins | sample 1570141 | NCBI WGS metagenome assembly OGDF01 (sample SAMEA4370581, study PRJEB24528) | human gut metagenome | reverse complement strand
CCAGGGCGCTGCCCTGGGCTAAGAGCTTCTGCCCCTTCAGGGCGTGCTGCTTGCGTCCATTGCCCTGGGCTATGAGCTTTTGGGCCTTCAGCCCGTACTTGAACCGCATGCGATACTTGAGTATAAGAGTTCGCTTGCGCGCACCTTTTCTCGCCATGGCAGAGTGAAAGCAAGCTTTCTCTGCCCATTTGTCTTAACGAAAACGTTCAGTTTGCAAAATTACGCCAAAAACCTTAAATAACCAAATAGTTTTTTCCAATATTCGACAAATATGCCAAAAATAAGGTAAAAAACTAAATTAATTAAAAAGTTTTCCTCTCTTTTCAGATAATATTTATAACTTTGCAATCAAAATCAGTGAAGGGGAGAGTGTACCCTGATAAAGACAGAAAGAATTACAAGAAAGAGAAGAGTTATAAAAAACAAAAAGGTATTTAGGACATGAAGATTAAACTCCGCATATATATGATGGTTGTGCTGCTTGTTGCTTTGACGCAGCAGATGATGGCACAACAGAAAATATCAGGTCGCGTCATCGACGTTGACGGATTTGCTGTACCTTATGCCAGCGTGCAGTACCGAGGACACAGAATAGCTGTGTCGAGCGATGGCGAAGGCCGCTTCTCTATAGAAAAGCATGAAGGTTGGATGCTTACCGTGAGTGCCTTGAGTTACAAGACGCAGACGGTGAAGGTGGACGCCAACACCAACTTCCTTGAGATAAAACTAAAGGATGACAGCCGTAGGCTCAATGAAGTGGTGGTGAAGTCGAAACGGGGTAAGTACAAGCGCAAGGACAATCCTGCTGTGGAGCTGATGCGCCGCGTTATCGCAGCCAAGAAGAAAACCGATCTGGCCAACCATCCATACTATCAGTATGACAAATATCAGAAGATAACCCTTGCCCTGAACGACCTTTCGAAAGAACAGCTTGAAGGCAAGTTTTTCAGTAAACGACAATATCTGCTCGACCAGGTGGAGAAATCACCCTATAATGGTAAACTTACTCTCCCTGTGAGTGTCGACGAGACGGTATCGCAGCATATCTATCGCAAAGATCCCAAGAGCGAGAAAGATATCATCAAGGGACAGCAGACTAACGGTATTGGTCAGGTGATACAGACGGGTGAGATTCTGAGTACCACGATGAAAGACGTGTTTACCGATGTGGATATCTATGATGACTATGTGCGCCTGTTGCAGTATCCCTTCCCGTCGCCTATCGGCAGAACGGCTATTTCCTTTTATCATTATTATATAGAGGACACGGTCTATGTGGAGCGCGACCTCTGCTATCATCTGCAATTTATTCCTGCCAACTCGCAGGACTTCGGTTTCCGTGGCGAACTGTATGTGACAGCCGACAGTATACTGCATGTCAAGAAATGCAATCTCTATATGCCTCACAACAGCGACGTGAACTGGGTGAAGGATATGAAGATAGAGCAGGAATTCACACGTTTGGACAATGGTGAATGGGTGCTTTCCAAGGATGATATGGTGGCGGAAATACATACCAACAAGGTGCTGCAAGACTTGCTCGTGGTGCGCAACACCCGACTTACCGACTATTCCTTCGACGAACTGCCCAAGGTACTTTTCAAGGGCAAGGCTAAAGTGCGGCATGACATAGATGCCATGAACCGCGATGAGGCTTACTGGAACAAGTACCGGCAGGTGGACCTGACCAAGAGTGAATCGTCGATGGACAGTTTCATCCACCGCATGGAGAATTCCAAAGGTTTCAAGTGGATCATCCTGGGTGTAAAGGCTCTCATGGAGAACTATGTGGAGATAGGAAGTGGTCCGGGCGGAAAGAAAAGTAAGTTCGACCTCGGTCCTGTCAATACCTATCTGTCGAAAAACTATGTAGACGGCATACGTCTTCGTCTGGCTGGTCGTACCATGGCTGCGCTTAATCCCCATTTCTTCTGGAACGGCTATGCGGCCTATGGTACGAAGAGTAACGAATGGTATACAGGACATGTGTTGACCTACTCGCTCAACAAGAAGAAAAACAGTCCCTTCGAGTTCCCGATGCGGAATGTTACCTTTGAGGTGTCCCGTGACATCATGTCGCCTTCCGATGACAACCTGCAGCACAACAAGGACAATATCTTCATGACCTTCCGTGCGGCAACGCAGGATGAGATGTTCCTCTATCATCGACAGCGGCTCGACTTTACCTACGAGACCGATTGGGGACTGCGTTTTAATACCGGTATACGCTGGCAGAGCAACCGTACTGCAGGCAATCTGCACTACTTCACACTGGATGGAAACGAGGTGAAGAAAATCAGAATGACCGACATCAATGTGGGTATCAATTACAATCCAGGAGTCACCTATGTCAACACCAAGCAGCAACGACTGCCTATCAACCTCGACAGTCCAGAGATAGGAATCTCGCATACCATGGGCTTTAAAGGCTTTATGGGCGGACAGTATCACAGCAACATCACGAAAGTGAGTATCTATAAGCGTCAGTGGCTTGGCAGTTTCGGTTATCTCGACTTCCATGCTGTGGGACAGGCTCAATGGAACAAGGTGCCATTCCCGATGCTCATCCTGCCGCCTGTCAACCTCTCGTACTTTGAGTCTGAATCGAGTGTGAGCCTGATGAGAGACTGGGAGTTTCTCAACGACCGTCAGGTGTTTGCGTCTCTGTCGTGGGATATGAACGGCAAGTTGCTCAACCGTATTCCGCTCATCAAGAAACTGAAGTGGCGTGAATATTTCGCCGTGAAAGGCGTATGGGGAAACCTCACCGATAAGAACAATCCTTATTTGGAGAAAAACCAAGGGGATACGGAGCTGTTTAAGTTCCCAAGCAAATCGCACGTGATGAACAATACACCCTACTGGGAGTGTGTGGCTGGTGTACACAACATATTCAAGTTCTTTGCTGTAGAGTATGTGCGCCGACTCACCTATCTGAATAATGAGGACATCAGCAAGTGGGGCATACGTTTCGGATTCTCGATGACATTCTAAATGGGAGAATGTGTGAAAGAGTATAGGCAGAAAATATCAACATAAAAACAAGCATGCGATGAGAATATTACTGGCGGACAGACAGGACATTACGCGTATGGGACTGGTTCACATCATTCAGCAGATGAATGTTGGCGATAAGGAGGAAATGCCTGGAATTGAGTGGAAGTACGTAGAGGACAAGGCAGAATTGATGCTTGCCCTGAAGGATGACGACGATGCGGTGGTAGTGCTTGACTATACGCTCTTCGATATCAACGATGCCGATGAGCTGCTCATCCTGCACCAGCGATTCACCCACACCCGATGGTTGCTCTTCTGCGAAGACCTGAGTGTGGACTTTGTACGTGTGCTCATAGCAAGCAGTACGCAGTTCAGTATCTTGACCAAAGATAGTCAGCTGTCGGAAATCAAGGCTGCCATTCTGTATTGTGTGCAGGGCAGTCGCTTTATCTGCCAGCACATGACGGAGGTGCTTCTTGCACCGCCACCTGCCAAGACTGAGGAAAAAGTGAAACTCACCAAGACAGAGACAGAGATTCTGATAGACATCGCTCTCGGTATGACGACCAAGGAAATAGCCGAAAAACGTTTCTCCAGCTTTCATACTGTCAACACTCATCGCAAGAACATCTTCAGAAAGCTCGATGTCAACAATGCCCATGAAGCGACCAAATATGCCTTGAGAGCAGGTCTCATCGACTCGGCAGAATATTATATCTAATTTCAATAAATTCCCACACCCTGCGAAAGTTGAGTGATATAATGGCACGACAGGCGCAGTGCCTTTAAGTAAGCGCACAAAAAAAGCTTAGAAATGTCTCACGACATCACTAAGCTCCAATTTTCTAACTAACTTATTATCAACTATTCATTACTTTTCTAAGTGCAAAATTACAAGAAAAAAAGAAACCTTAATATGTTTTTCATTAAAAAATGCACGTAAACGTTTTCGATTCACGAAAAAATGATGTATCTTTGCAGAAGATTGGCGGCACTCGGCAATTTGAAAGCAAGTTTTCATTGCGCTTGTTTGCTTTATCTCTGTACAAAAAAGGCAGCAAGATGCCATGTTGAAATTAATATATAGCATAAACTTATTTACCACACATGAAGCCCCGCAGAACATCACTCAAAGATCTCGCCGACCATCTGGGCGTGAGCATAGCTACCGTATCAAGAGCTTTGCGAAACAGCCATGAGGTGGGAGAGGAGATGACACGAAAAGTGAAAGAGCTTGCCAAGCAGTTGAACTACCGTCCCAATCCCTTTGCGCAAAGCCTTCGCAAGGAAGCGCCAAGGGTCATTGGAGTTATTGTTCCCAACTTGGTAACCCATTACTATGCAGCTGTGCTTGATGGTATAGAAGATTATGCCTCCAAACAAGGCTACTCTGTTATCAGTGCCAACAGTCATGAGGACCATACATGCGAAGAGCGTGCCCTCGACAACTTCCTTAATATGCATGTGGAAGGCATCATCGCCTGTCTGGCACAGGATACTGTGGATTATTCCCATTTCGAACAACTCCATGACATGGGCATTCCGCTCGTATTCTTTGCCCGATGCTGTCTCGAAGACAAGTTCTCGCAGGTGGTGGCTAATGGAGATGTTGCAGCACAGGAAGCCACTCAGCACATGATAGAGACGGGCTCCAAGAGGATAGCCTTCATCGGAGGACCAAATAATCTGGATATGGTACGCCGACGCAAACATGGTTATCTCGAGGCTTTGCGTGAAAACCGTATCACGATAGACCGACACCTTGTGGTGTGCGACAAGATAGACTTCGAGGTGGCTCGCAATAATACCCTCCGACTGCTTGAGGGTCCCAATCCGCCAGATGCCATTCTTGCCTTTAATGACATCATCACCTATGCTGCCTTTGATGCCATCAAGGCCAAGGGACTTCGCATACCTGAAGATGTGGCCATCATCGGTTTCACCGATGGTGATGCTGCAGCCTTTGTTACTCCTCGTCTCACTGCCATTATGGACAAGGCGCACGAGCAGGGTGCAAAAGCCTGCGAACTGCTCATGAGAAATATCAATGGAGATAATAAGATATATAAGGAGGTGGTTCCGATGATTCTCAAGATACGCGAAAGTTCTGAGAAGCTTTAAATACCCCACCTGCCTGCTACCGAATAAACCTAATAACGACAACTAAAACCTGATGCTCATGACGCTAAAAACAAATACTACATTCAAGACACTACTAATTCACGTATTTTATGTCCTGGCCCTCTGTCTGTTGACTTCGACAGCAAGGGCTGCGAATGAGGATATAGAGTTCAACCGTCTCACCAACCGGGACGGACTGAGCAACAGTCATATCAATGCCATCCTCAAGGACAACAAGGGATATGTGTGGTTTGGAACACAGGCAGGACTTGCCCGCTATGACGGATTCCGTGTCAAGATGTTCCTGAATAATAATATCAGTTCAGTCTCCCTCCCCAATAACTCGGTGGATGAAATCCAGCAGGATGCCATTGGTAACTTGTGGATTCATACCGATATGGGCTACTGTATCTATCAGTATGAAAAGGAGCAGTTTGACCGTAAACCGGAGAACTGGCTTGAAAAGCGACTCGGCATCTCGGGGGGCATCGACAAGGTCTTCATCGACAAGCAAAAGAACCTATGGATAACTATCTATGGCAAGGGATGCTATTTCGTCGACGCCAAGACCTTGAAACCCTATCTCTTTCCTTACCCCAAGAAAGGTCAGTCGGCCAGTGCCAACACCCTCGAAACCGACTGGATAACCGATTTCTCCGATCACCATGGAACAGTCATCATCTCTTATGGAAACGGAACAATCAGTCGTGTAGACGGCAAGCATCATCGCATACTTTGGACTAATAATGCCCTGACTTCCTATAAAAAGAACAGGGAGGATGGTCTGTACACTTTCAGCGACAGCCGCAATAACTACTGGGTGTTGATGGAGGGAAAGACCTATGTCTATTCTGTGAATCAAAAGAAGTGGATTTGCGGAGTGGGTGCGTTTCTTAAAACGCAGGGTATTTCAGGAAGCGTGCCTCCCTCGTTCCTGATACGCGACATGGCAAGCACATCCGATGGCAGACTGTGGATGGCTACCGACCATGACGGACTGGTGGTTGTAGACTATCGTCGCAAAACCTGCAGACAGTATCTCAAGGATGACTACAAGCAGAACTCGCTGCCCGACAACTCGCTGCAACGTATCTTTATCGACAAGGACGACGCCGTGTGGTTGGGTACTTATAAGAATGGTTTGGCTTATTTCTCGCCATCGTTTTCCCGATTCACCACCATTCCTTTAGGTGATGTGTGCACCATCACGCAGGATGTCAAGGGCAATTTGTGGTGTGGAACCAACGATGCAGGTATCTTGAGCTACAATCCTGTGACTGGTCAGACTGTACGTTATCCAGGAAGTACGACCGGGCTGAAGTCGGAAATCGTGGTGAGCAGCGTAACCATGAGTGATGGCACCATGTACTTCGGCACCTTCAACGGGGGTATGGTAAGATATCGTGACGGTCAGTGGAAAGCTTATCAGGTGGGCACAAGCGACCTCGTCAACAACAGTGTATGGTGCATGGAAGAAGATGCTCAGCACCGACTGATGATAGGAACCTTGGGCGGTGGCTTCCAGGTGATGGATACGAAGACCGACCGAATGACGACCTATGATGTTGGCAACAGCAAGTTGCCATCCAACTATATTGGCTCCTTCTTCAGACTGAAGGGCGATGAAGTGCTCGTAGGACATTCTCAGAATCTCACCGTCTTCAACACCCGTACTCATGCCATGCATAATATAAAAGGTACGCGCGCGAGAGCTCTCTTCCCCAGTCCTTCCACCAATTATGCCATGATGGACAGCCGTGGCATTATCTGGATGGCTTCGCCGGCAGGCATCATCATGTATGATACGGTGAATGACCAACTGTTTTCCATCAATGAGATGAATGGAACGCAGGGATCGGTGGGCTGTTCGATAGAAGAGGACAAGAACCATGCCATCTGGCTCATCTCCGAGTTTATGATTACCCGTGTCAGATTATCCAAGGGAGAACAAGGCCGTTGGAACTTGAATCTGTCCAGCTATAATTCTCTTGATGGTTTGCAGGACGGGCAGTTCAACTATCGTTCCTCTACCATTTTGGCTGATGGCTCCATTGCTGTAGGCGGACAGGATGGTGTCAATATCATTCCGGTGCAGGCAGGAAGCAAGGCAAAGAAGAGTGCAAGTGTGCTCTTCAGCGGATTGGTGCTCTTCGACCATCCGCTTATGGCGGGCGAGGAGTACGAGGGACGTGTCATCTTGGAGAAGTCGCTCGACTTCTGCCGTGAGCTCGACCTCAGCAGCAAGGACAATGCCTTTACCATTCAGTTGGCTTCCAGTGAGGTGACAGTTCCTTCCCGAAGTCGTTTCCTCTATCGTATGGCAGGTGTTTCGGACAAATGGATTCTTACACCCGAGGGACGTCCGTCGGTAACTTTTACTAATCTCTCGCCAGGCAACTATACGCTTCAGGTAAAAGTGGTCAATGCTGACGGTTCTGAGAGCGATGAGATCAGCGAGTTGAAGATACATGTGCATCCGCCGTTCTATCTTTCCAATGTTGCTATCTTCATCTATGTGTTCATTATCATGTTGCTCTTCTTCACTTATCGCAAGCGTATGATCAATAAGCAGCGTGCCAAGTATGAGCGTCAGAAAATGGAGGAGGATATCCGTAAGACAGAGGAACTGAACGAACTGAAACTCAACTTCTTCACCAATGTAAGCCATGAGCTTCGCACACCGCTTACCCTTGTCATCTCGCCGCTCAATGCGCTTATCAAGAAAGAGGGCGATGAGGGAAAACGTCATAAACTGGAACTGATTCATCGCAATGCCATGCGTCTGCTTGGTCTGGTCAATCAGATTCTCGATTTCCGCAAGATGGAACAGAAGAGAGGCAAGTTGTCGTTGGCAAAGGTGGACATCGTGTCTTTCGTACAGAATATCTGTCACACCTTCCAGCAGTTGGGCAACAACAATACTCAGTTGGAGTTCCACTCCTCTGTGCCCAAGTTGGTGATGGACTTTGATGTCGACAAGGTGGGAAAAATCATGAACAACTTGTTGAGCAATGCCTACAAGTTTACTCCCGATGGCGGACGTATATCGGTGGGGCTCACCATCCGTTCGAAGGAAGACGACAAGACGCTTGCCGAAGATATGCTGCGGTTGACAGTGGCAGATACCGGCAGAGGACTTAGCGATGCTGATAAGAAACAGGTGTTCGAGAGATTCTATCAGGTGAATGGTACCGAGATGCAGCCTTATGGTGGTAGCGGTATTGGGCTTAACCTCGTGATGCAATTTGCCAAGTTGCATGGTGGCGAGGTGCATGTGGAGGATAATCCTGGTGGAGGTGCTGTGTTTGTGGTTGATATTCCTATCCGTCATGGAGAGGAGGCAGCTCAGGCAGAGTCTCAGGTTTCTGTCAGTGTTCAGCCCGAAGGCAACGCCCCATCTGCAGATAGCGGAAAGGCAGACACTGCAGCTGATCAGCAGCAGGACAAACCTTTGGTTATGCTGGTTGATGACAGCGACGACTTCCGTGAGTTTATGCACGAAATGCTGTCGGATACTTATCGGGTAGAAGAGGCTGTCAATGGTCAGGATGCCTGGGACAGGATGATGAAGCATACTCCTGATGTAATCCTCAGCGACGTGATGATGCCGGTGATGGATGGCAATGAACTTTGCCGTCTTGTCAAGGACGATGCACGTCTTCGTTCTGTTCCGTTCGTCATGCTGACGGCCCGACTGGCAGACGAGCATCGCAAGGAGGGCTATGAGAGTGGTGCCGATGCCTATATCACTAAGCCTTTCGATGTCGACCTGCTTAAGTTGCGCATTGCCAACTTCCTCAAGTGGACGCATTCTGCCGGCGAGGTGGCAGCCTCTGCAGACCATTCTAAGATGACTTCACAGGTAGAGGACACCATGGAGGAAGAACAGAATGAAGAGTTCAAAATGTCGGAAGTGGATAGAAAATTCATGGAGTCTGTAGACCTCTATATTCAAGACAATATGGGCGATCCTGATACTTCTGTCGAGTCAATGAGTGCCCATCTGCTTATCTCTCGTGTACAATTATATAAACGTGTGCTTGCCCTTACCGGCACCACACCTTCTGAATATATGCGTGCCAAGCGTATCAAGCGTGCTGAAGAGTTGATGCACGAGGCTGAGTATAATGTCAGCGAAATAGCATACAGAGTGGGATTCAACAATCCTCGTTATTTCTCCAAGTATTTCCAGGAAACCTATGGCATGACACCTTCTCAATACAAGAAGAAATTAGCTGAATAGATGAGGCTTGGATATAGGCCTTTTTATGTGCCAGAAGTTGTTTCTTAACTTCTGGCACATATTTTTATGGCGGTGTTTAACATTTTATACATTCATTGTAAACAAATGAGTAGTATTCATTAGCCCTAATATGATTAACTTTGCAGCAAAAATTAATCTGTTAAGAATGAGACTAACTAAATCTATTTTTATTTCAGCAGTGTTGCTTATGGGAGTCACAGTGGCTTCGGCAGCAGGATTCGTTAAGAATGGTAATTTCATTACTGTTCAGTTGAAACAGCATCAGAACTTCGGCCCCAACCAGGTTCGTCTGCAGGTGGTCAATGATAAGATTATCCGTGTGCAGGCTACAGCTGAGCAGTCGTTCCGCAACAAGACAAGTCTGATCGTTGTACCTCAGAAAGCTCAGTCTTCTTTCAAGGTGGAAGAGCAGGGCGACAACCTTGTTGTCACTACGTCTGCCATGCGTGCTGTGCTCAATGAGTCAACAGGACGTATCTGTTTCTATGACCTCAACGACCGTGTTTTACTCAGCGAGGTAGCTCAGGGTGGAAAGACCTTCAAGCCTTTTACGGTGCCTGATCGTGAGATCGGTGTAGACCTGGCAAAGGTGCCTGAGGCGCAGAAGCATGGATGGTCTTGGCGTGCTCTCTTCGACAGTCCTGACAATGAGGCTTTCTATGGACTCGGTCAGCATCAGAGCGAGGAACTCAACATGAAGGGAAAGAACGAAGACCTCTTCCAGTATAACACGAAGGTGAGTGTGCCCTTTGTTGTATCCAGCAAGAACTATGGTATTCTCTGGGATTCTTATTCTTATTGTCGTTGGGGCAATCCGGATGATTATCTGCAGTTGAACCGTGCCTTCCGCCTTTTCGACAAGGACGACAAGGAAGGTCAGCTCACAGGTACTTATGTCGATAAGAATGGCAAGAAAATTGTACGTGGCGAAGACAGCATCTATTTCGAGTATGCCATGCCCGATGCTTCCGAGTTGTGCAACAAGACCGACAAGGGTGGTATTCAGAATCTGCCTAAGGGTTTTGCACTCAATGGCTCTAAGGTTGTCTATGAGGGATATGTGGAAGCTCCAGAGAACAGCTTCTATCAGTTTATCCTTTATTATGCAGGTTATATGAAGATATATATCGACGATAAGTTGGTGGTTCCTGAGCGCTGGCGTACAGCATGGAATCCTAACTCCTTCAAGTTTGAGACTCCTATTGCCAAGGGTGTCAAGACTCCTATCCGCATCGAATGGCAGCCTGATGGCGACGTGTCTTATTGTGGATTGCGTGTGGCAGCTCCTCGTTCAGAGACAGAAAAGAATCAGTTGAGCATCTGGAGCGAGATGGCTCCCGATATGGACTATTATTTCGTGGCAGGTAAGAACCTCGACGAAGTGATCAGCGGTTATCGTACTCTTACAGGCAAGGCTCCTGTTTATCCCAAGTGGGTGCTGGGCTTCTGGCAGAGTCGTGAGCGCTATCAGAGCAGCGAGGATATTGAGAGTACCTTGAAGAAGTTTCGTGATCTGCATATCCCTGTCGACAATATCGTGCAGGACTGGAACTACTGGAAACTCGACTCATGGGGAAGCCACGAGTTTGAGAGTTCTCGTTACCCCAATCCACAGGCCATGCTCGACAGCGTACATGCTATGAACGGAAGATTCATGATTTCTGTATGGCCTAAGTTCTATGACACAGTAAAGAACTATAAGGAACTCGACAGCAAGGGATGGATGTATCATCAGGCCATTCAGGATGACATTCACGACTGGCTCGGATTCCGTGGCTCTTTCTATGATGCATACGATGCCGGAGCCCGCAAGATGTTCTGGCGACAGATGGATGAGAATCTCTATACTAAGTATAAGTTTGGTGTGGATGCCTGGTGGATGGATGCCTCAGAGCCTAATGTGCGCGACTGCACACCTATGTGGTATCGCAAGGCCCTCTCTGGTCCTACAGCTCTCGGAACCTCTACCGAATATTTCAACGCTTACAGCATCGTCAATGCTGACGCCATCTATAATGGACAGCGCAGTGTGAACCCTAATCAGCGTGTCTTCCTGCTTACCCGTTCGGGTTTTGCTGGCGAGCAGCGTTACAGTACAGCCACTTGGTCGGGCGATATTGCTACCCGTTGGGAGGATATGCGTGCCCAGATGACTGCTGGCTTGAACTACTCTATGGCAGGTCTTCCTTTCTGGGGAATGGATCAGGGCGGTTTCTGTGTAGAGAACCGTTATGTAGCAGCACAGCAGGAGTTTGACAAGACTGGTAAGGAGAATGCCGACCTGACAGAATGGCGTGAGCTGCAGGCTCGCTGGAACCAGTTCGGTTGCTTCGTTCCTCTCTATCGTGCCCATGGTCAGTGGCCAACTCGTGAGGTCTGGAATATCGCTCCTGCCGACCATCCTGCTTACAAGACCATCGTTGCTTACGACAAACTGCGTTATCGCCTGATGCCTTATCTCTACAGCATGGCTGGTATGGTTCATCTCAAGGACTACACCATGATGCGTGGACTGGTGATGGACTTCAATGGTGATGACAATGTACTCGATATCAAAGACCAGTGGATGTTTGGTCCAGCCCTCATGGCTTGTCCTATAGGTGAATATCAGAAGTACTCTCGCAATGTGTACCTGCCTAAGCAGAAGGGATGGTACGATTTCTATACCGGCAAGCACTATGCTGGCGGACAGACTATCGTAGCCGATGCGCCTTATGAGAAGATACCTGTCTTCCTGCCAGAGGGAGCCATCCTCCCTGTTGGTCCTGAAATGGAGTGGTGCGACCAGAAGAAGGCTGAACTGATCGACCTCTATGTTTATGCTGGCAAGGATGGCGAGTTCACCATCTACGAGGATGAAGGTACCAACTATAACTACGAGAAGGGTAAGTTTGCTACCATCGACATCAAGTACAATGATGCTCAGAAGACCCTTACTTTCGGAGCACGCAAGGGTAGCTTTGATGGTATGTTGCTGAAACGCCGTTTCAATGTAGTACTTGTCGGAACTACCCGCGAACAGGGCGTCAGCCTCGCCAAGGCTCCTAAGGGCAAGATGGTGAAGTATGCAGGCAAGTCTGTTACTGTAAAATTGAAGTAATATGAAGAAGATATTTGCTTTAGCAATTCTACTATTGGGCGCTCAGTCTTTGAGCGCCCGTGATTGCCAGTCTTTTGATAAAGACTGGCTTTTCATTTTAGCCGATAGTGCCGGTATGCAGAGATCAGAATATGCTGATGGGCATTGGAGAAGTTTGAATCTCCCTCACGATTGGGCGATAGAGGGTGATTTCGCCCCGTCGAATCCCTCAGGAGCCAGCGGTGGTGCTCTTCCCGGTGGCATCGGTTGGTATCGTAAGCATTTTTCCGTGAATCCAAAAGAGAAGTACGACCGCTTTACCATCACCTTCGATGGCGTGTATATGAACTCTTCGGTCTATATCAACGGTCACAAACTCGGTACGCGTCCTTATGGATATAGTACCTTTGAGTATGATCTTACACCTTATATTAATAGGAAGGGTGATAATGTCATCGCCGTGAAGGTGGATAATAGCGACCAGCCCAACAGCCGCTGGTATTCGGGTTGTGGTATCTATCGCCACGTATGGCTCACCAAGGCCCAGAAGATGGCATACATTCCGCAGTGGGGACAGTATGTATCTACTACGCCGCAGGGTGATGTCAAGGTGAAGGTCGATTATCTTGCTCATGGCAGCAAGATGAAACTTTCCATCCGTAATACTGTCTATGATGCGGATGGAAAGGTGGTGGCAAAGAGCCTGGGCAACAAGGTACAGCAGCTTAAGGTGAAGAATCCGCAACTTTGGGACATCGCAAAAGGCTATCTCTATACCGTGAAGAGTGAACTGGTGGTGAACGGAAAGGTGATGGATACCGCAACCACCACCACTGGTTTCAGGGAAGTGAAGTTTGATACCCAGAAGGGTTTCTTCCTTAATGGCAGAAACATCAAGATCAATGGTGTCTGCGAGCACCATGACTTCGGCTGTCTGGGTGCGGCGGTGAATGAAGATGCGATGCATCGCAAACTCACCATCCTTCGTGATATGGGTGTGAATGCCATCCGAAGCAGTCATAATCCTCCTGCTCCCGAACTGCTGAATATGTGCGATTCGATGGGAATTCTCGTGATGGACGAGAGTTTTGATATGTGGCGCCGCAAGAAATCGAATGGCGACTATGCTCGCTTCTTCGATGAATGGCACAAGCGCGATCTCTCTGATCTGATAAAACGCGACAGAAACCATCCGAGTATCATCATGTGGAGTATAGGCAACGAGGTGCTCGAGCAATGGTCGGATGCTGCAGCAGATACACTTTCACTGGAGCAGGCCAACCTGATACTGAATGCTGGTCACGATGCCTCAACTTTGGCACATAGCGATGAACTGAGTGTGAACTCGCTCCTGACGCAGCATCTTGCCGAATTGGTAAAGGAGAACGACCCTTGGGGCACGCGCCCCATCACGGCAGGATGCAATGAGCCAGACCCAAAGAACCATCTCTTCAAGAGCGGAGCCATCGATGTGATCGGTTTCAACTACCATCATCAGTGGGTCAAGGATGTGCCTCAGAACTTCCCTGGCAAACCTTTCATCTTCTCGGAAAGTGTTTCTGCCCTGCAGACCCGCGGCTATTACAAGATGCCAAGCGACAGTATCATCGTTGCTCCTAAGGAGTGGTGGTTGCCTTACACTGATCCGTCGTTCATGTGTTCGGCTTACGACAATATGCATGCTTCCTGGAGCAGTACGCACGAGGAGACATGGGATGTGGTCAAGCACAACGACTTTGTGGGTGGACAGTTTATATGGACAGGCTTCGACTATATCGGTGAGCCTACTCCTTATGCTTATCCTGCACGCAGCAGTTACTTTGGTGTGATAGACCTTGCGGGTTTACCCAAGGACAGCTATTATATGTACCAGAGCGAGTGGACCGATAAGGAGGTGTTGCATCTCTTCCCTCATTGGAACTGGATTCCAGGGCAGACCATTGATATGTGGTGCTACTACAATCATGCTGACGAGGTGGAGCTGTTTGTCAATGGCGAGAGTCAGGGCATCCGTCGCAAGAAGGTATATGGAGCTGCCCATGAGGGAGCCGCCTGGCAGCATTCTACCGAGTATCATGTGATGTGGCGTGTTGCTTTCGAACCAGGAGAAGTGAAGGTGGTGGCACGTAAGGACGGCAAGCAGGTAGGCGAGCAGACTATCCGTACGGCTGGTGCACCTCATCACATCGTATTGAAGAAAACTTATCAGGGTACCTTGGCTTTCGGTACTTCCGATCCTACTACCTTTGTCGAGGTGCAGGTGGTAGACAAGGATGGTAACCTCTGTCCTAATGCCGACAACCAGATATTCTTCTCTTCAGATGCAAAGATTTTGGGCACCGATAATGGCTGCCAGACATCGTTGGAACGTTTTACCGACCCTCATCGCAAGGCCTTCTTTGGCAAGTGTGTCGTTGTCTTGAAGGGAAAGGGTACTCTGACAGCCAAGGCGGTTGATCTGCAACAGGCGCAAATCCAGCTATAGCAAATCCTGCTTTAGCAGATTAAGCTATCTATGATGAAGGAATTGTGATTCATGTAAACATAAAAACTCGCAAGATTCAGTAGAGTCTTGCGAGTTTTTTTGAGGTATGATTGCGTTCTTACGCTCTCGGGTATTGTAATTTCTTACAGAACTTCCGTACATGAGAATGTTCAGTTTGTAAGAAGGATACTCACGTATGCAGATTGGTATTTCTTTTACCAGTTGTTTGGGTCGAACGGGTCTTTATCTTCGAATGTACCTGGTCCCTTGTCATAGATGATTTCTCCCCAGTTGGATTGCTCTTCTGGCACTTCAGTGTCTTGCTTTGGTGGGTCTACCACCCATATGCGAGTAGAGCCTGCGCAGAAGCTGCAAGTCTCAGCCATGATGGTTGTGGTCATAGGACACATATATCTTTTTTTCATCGTCTTTTGATTTTGAGTGTTTTACTAATTGTTTTGTTAGTCCTGGCTTTGTTGCTCAAGACTTGTAGCTCCCGATTATCTCTTGATAACTTTCTTGCCGTTCAGAATGTAGATTCCACTTGGAAGTCCGTCCAAGGAACTGCTGTTGCTGATGAGTTGACCATTCAGGCTATAGATGCCATGGGCGAATCTGTCAATTCTGCTTTCTTCTTCGCCATAGATGATCGGGCTGATGCCAGTGGTCTTGTCCAAGGATACACCATCAAGGAAAACGTTGGCAGGTTTGGCAGGGTTGCCGTCAGAGGTGGACTTAGGTGCGAACCATACGCTGAAGCCTCGCAAGCCTCTTGTTCTTATATCAGAAAAATACATCTTACCATTGGAGAAGAAGTAGCAGCCCGTCAGGTCGCTGCGATCCGCTATGATGGTTGACTTGTCTGTGATGGTCCATTTGCCGTAATTATCATCTTTCTCGTCTGTATTCTGTGTGCCTGTTCCGAAGGTTCTGGCAAATGTTCCGAAGGCTGTCATAGTGCCGTCGCCTGTGACGAATGGAGTTCCTGAACCGTCAACGGCTTTACTGATGTTGGTTGTCCAGTTCGTTGTATTCATATTGGTGAGGTCGTTCTTGTTCTCTCCGTCAACAGCGAATGTGACATTGGGAATGTCGATATGGTTCTTGCCGATGATCACCGATACCTTCTCTGCCTCGCCGTGGCCTATCTTACTCAGCTTTGCCGTGTAGGCTGGAGTCTGTTCCTGTTCGGCAAGCTTGGTAGGGAAAATGATGTATGGTACGTAGGCTTCCATCACAGTCGTTTCGTTTTCCTTCTTGCTCATGTCTATGCTGACAAACTGTATCTCATTGCTGGTCAGCTTGTCGAGCTTTGCCAGTTTCACGTTAGGACCGAATGCCTGGGTGAGTTGGTCCTTGGTGAGGCTTACGGGCAAGACGAAGCCGTTCCACTTGTCCTTGTCGAAGGTCTTGTTGAGGTGTAGCGTCACACTCTTGTAGGTGTTGGAGCAATCCTTCAGATAATCCAGGTTGTCTCTGTCCTGATCGAGAACCAAGTCGCCATCAGTTGTCTTGCTTGTATAGAGGAGGCGGAAGTCATCGAATACCGTCCACTCTGATTCCACAGACTCCTTGTCTTCGTCTTCCTTCGTTCCGATTTCGATACCGAATCGGATAGTGCCGCCACCTTCTGGCACCTGTACCAGCACACTGTTGAAATATTTGTGACTACCATAAAATTCCTTGGCAGCATAGTCCATATTCTGCTCTTCGATATGTAGCGCTTTCTTTTCCTGTGCAGACATGTAATTAGTCTGTCCCAGGACGGTGGCATGCATCGTCTTGGTGTCCGCAGTGTTGTCGACCTTATTCACCAAGCAGGCATAGAGCTTTGCCTTAGTGGTAGTGGAGAATCCCTTGCACTCGATGACGTATGTACCGCCATGACTTACTTTGACATCCTGATAGATGGTGCCTCGGAAATTCTTGGCATCAGCGCAATAATACTTACCGCAATGACGCTCGTAATTCTCGTTTCCCTTGTTTCCCTTGAACGTGATAGCATCGCTGCCATCGGGGAAAGTATAGCTGAAGTTCTTATTGAAATCATTGGTATATGAATCGCTGATCTCAATATTGCTGCCGGCAGTTGTTCCATTGCTTTTTTTAACGTAATGTTTGTAATAATGCTCCAAGCCCAATCTGATCTTGCCACTTCCTCCATATTGATAAGCCTTCCAGTTGCGCATAGCCGCATTCTCACGAGAGAAGCTTGGGCATTGCAAGCGGAAGGTCAGGTCGATGGACGAGATGATGTTGCCGGTGTTCTTGTCCTGGAGATCTAATATCTGTTGGTAAGACAGAAATCTCCATTCGTCGTTGCCGTCTGCTATCTCTTTGTTTCCTTCTTCCACAACATAGCAGTTTCTGTCCACATCGCCTTGTGTCTTGGCTGCGATGAGGTAATACTTGGTCTCGTCAAAACTTGGAACTATGTTCGTAGACCATGAGGTGGTGCTGTACGTATATAGCCTGTAGGTGTTGGTCTTGCCAGAAACAGCCTTCAGTTCCCAACCTCTCTTGACAATCTTTTCCGATATGAGTCCTTTATAAATATATGCTCTGTCAATATACACACCATTGTCTATAGATTCAGAACCCCTATACCCAGTCTCGTATTCCAGGTAGTTGCCCTCTTTTTTCGATTCCTTTGTGTCAGACTTCTGAGCAAGGTGAATCCAGCCGTCGTTGTCGATATGTATCCATAGCGGCATTCCGTATTCTTTCAAAGAGACATGAGTTCCCCAATAGCCTCCTGCATTGAGCAGCAGACCCGTCTTGACATTGTAGAGGAAGAAAATCTGGTTTGGGTTATCAGGAAAAGTGTTGCCGCTGCTTACAGCAGCTCTTACCTGATCCTCGCTGAAACCTGTCAGCGATTCGATGCCCGTGATGGGGGTTCCATTCGTATTGTTATCCTGGGCTTGTACTTGGAGACTTCCTCCAATGGCGAATAGAAGCATGACAAGGAGAGCAATGAATGTGGTGAATCTCTTATGTGCTGCTTCGTTGTGCAGTTGTTGTAGTTTTTTTCTCATTTCATTTCAATTTAGAAAAGTCTTTGAATAAGTTTTACTCATACTATTTTCGACGCTCAGTTCTTTGTAATGAATAGTTGGAGCGCCAGTTTTTAAACCTTGCAAAGGTAGTGGAAATTTTTAGTGAATACTTTTAATATTGGAAAGATTTTCCTTTTTACAATTTCAAAAATGGAAAAAAATGACGCAAAAGTGTAAAAAGAGTGAAAAATGTCGCTTTTTTGTATTAATTCGGGGGGTAATAATTATTTTTCGTACTTTTGTATCCCGTAATAAGAATTGTATATGATAGAGTTGTTAGAGCATTATTTCAATGTGTTGATTCTATGTGTTGGAGCCATTTATTTTGGCCTCGGCATTGTCCTGTTGTTCGGAAAAGTGTCTCTTGCTGCCGAATATCTTCCTTATCGCAAGGCGAAGAGATGTTTGGCAACTACATATTTTATCATGGGATTGAACCTTGTCGTCGACTTAGCTCTTTCCAGCTCTGCCGATTGGAAAGAGCTCAATCCATATATCAAGTGCGCTGATTTTATCTTCTTCTGTCTGGAAGCCATCTTCTTCTTTTCTACTTTCTTCTATTTGTTGGACGAGAAGTATATGTCGTGGCGAAACTTCAGTAAGGACTGGATTGTCTTCCTGACATCTGTTGCCCTGATGATAACTTCCACCATAGGAGTCTTTGGCAAAGCGGGTGCTTGGGTCTCGTGGTTCCCCTTCTTCATATTCTTTGTGCAATACGTGTTGCTCTTGAGACGTTTCTATATCCTATATAATGAGAAGAGGAGTAAACTGGACAATTACTTTGCGGAGGAAATGCAGCAGTTTATGTTATGGATCAAGAAGAGTGTCATCCTCATCATCCTTACCAGTGTGCTGTGTTTCACCACGTTGCTTGAGGGCATTATCTACAATTATTTTTTCCAGGTTTATGTCGTCTCTGTCAATTTCTACATAGCCATCAGTTTCATCAACTATGCCTCCATGTATGGTAAGTTGAACAGCGCTGAGGTAACGGACAGAGAAAGGATAGAGACAGATACAGAAAAACTGAAATCCTCGAAGACAGACAACTATGAGCAGCTCTTTGGTGAGCAAGTGAAGAGATGGATTGCAGAAAAGCGGTTCCTCGCTCCTCAGTTGACGATAGATGACTTGGCGGCAGAGATGGGTACCAACAAGCTATATATGTCTCGCTATATCAACCGTAAACACGGTACCAACTTCAGTACCTGGATTACGAAGCTGCGTCTGGAAGAGGCAAAAAGCTATATGCGTGAGAATCCGAATGTCAAACAGGAAGAGGTGGCTATCTATTCCGGTTTCTCCTCGTCCTCTTATTTCTCAAGGGTGTTCTCGCGCTTTGAGAGCAAGACGCCAGCAGCCTGGCGTAAGGAACAAAATGTTTAAAACAGTATATGTTTTGTTAATCGCAGAGTCATATCCTTGTCAAGGACGGAAGTTTGATCCTATCTTTATCGTCCAGGTGATGCAAAGATAGAGGTGGAAAGAAAATAAAATGAACTTTTGTTCGTTATATCATATAACAGAACTTTCGCAAGTGGTTTAAGTACGGGCTGAAGGCCCAAAAGCTTCCAGAAGCAGCACGCCCTGAAGGGGCAGAAGCTCTTAGCCCAGGGCATCGCCCTGGGTACAATGACAATCAGAAAGGCGCCCTGTAAGGGCAAAAGCTTTGTATATTGTTAGGAGTTTTAAAGCTTTTGCCCTTACAGGGCGCCAAGTTTGCGAACATGATTACCCAGGGCGATGCCCTGGGCTAAGGGCTTCTGCCCCTTCAGGGCGTGTGGGGAAAAACTTGCGACACTTGATCATAAAACGACATAGACAATGAATGTACGAGTAGAAGGGGCTACTGCCAGTTTGGCAGCGCCTATTGCCTCACTCATTATGGAGGCGATGAATCATGAGTGTTGCCAGAATCTGGCAGGTAAAGATCATACGATAGAGGATTTCCGACGGGTGATGACGGAACTGGTGGCTCTCGATGACAGTCAGTACAGCTATCGCAATACGCTTTGTGCTTTTACTGATGATGGTCGGTTGGCTGGCATCTGTGTATCTTATGATGGAGGTGAGCTGCATCGTTTGCGCCGTCGTTTCATAGAGGCTGCTCAACGGGAGTTTGGTATCGACTATTCGGATATGGACGACGAGACACAGGCTGGCGAGCTTTACATTGACAGCATCGCTGTGTCGGAAGAGTTCCGGGGGCATGGCATTGCCAAACATTTGCTGAAAGCAGTCATTGAACGTGCACGTGAGATGGGATTTCCTGCTGTAGGACTGCTTGTCGACAAGGGAAACCCTCGCGCGGAGTCCTTATATAATAAGGTGGGATTTCTGTACGCTAATGATTCTGCATGGGGAGGCCATGAGATGCGGCATCTGCAATATCAGATAGACTGATTGCCCTGACAAGAAGCAAAGAGCTTTGTTCTTTTACTGAGCCCACTTGAAAAAGTCAATTTTACGAAAACATACTAATGATTATCAATAAGTTGCAAAGATAAAAAAATACATTTTTCGACTTTTCCAAGTGGACTCTTTACTGAAGTTTCGCAAGTTTTGCCCCACACGCCCTGTTTTACTCTAATTGAGCAAGCTTTGAGCGCAT
>OGDF01003171.1_pt1 | contig 20637 bp, 16 predicted proteins | sample 1570141 | NCBI WGS metagenome assembly OGDF01 (sample SAMEA4370581, study PRJEB24528) | human gut metagenome | reverse complement strand
ATTGCAGCCTCGGTAGTTGCGTTGTATCGCGGTTGTCGCACGTCAAACGGCAAGCCACCTTCCATGATGGACTTATGCAGAAACACGTTGATTGCTTCAGTGAGGCTCATGCCTAAGCTGGCAAAAATTGATTCCGCATCGCTTTTGACCTCGGGGTTCACACGCATGTTGATAGTCGCCGTTTTTGACATGTTAATCACCTCATTTCTTTAGTGTAATTGCAATGTACAGCATTTTCTTTACATTTGCAAGATGCTTAGCTTGAGGGCGTGTTAGATTTTGCTCGCAAACCCACAGAACTCCCGTATGAGCGAACGATAAAGAAAACAAGTGAATCAGTCCTGGGCAGATGGCGGACCGCCCTTGCAGTTTTGGGCCACTTGCCCTCGGCTTGGTGCCCGCGAAACAGGTAGACGAGCTGCAAAACTATGGAGATCGGGCTCGCTGCGCTGACTGTATCGACAAAACTTGCATATTTGACAAGTTTCGTTGATGTGATAGTCAAAACTTGCAAATCTCACAAGTTTTGACTATGGGATAGAAATCGTGAACATCATCGACTTCCTCCTGCATCGGTAAGCCGCATACGACCCTCCCAGGCTCTGCGAGTCGGCGGAGGGGCTCTTACAGCAGCTTGATTGCGGCGGCCCCTAGAATCATGATGAGGACGCCGAGTATCTTCTGCCTGTTAACTGCCTTTTTCGGAGACTCGAATATCCCGAAATGATCGACTAGAATGCCGCCCGTTGTGGAGCCGACCAAAAGAACGACAACCGTCATTCCAGTTCCTATGATTCTCGACAGATAGACATTTGCGAGAACGTATAGTCCGCCAAGGATTCCGCCAATCCACATCCACCAGGGGTTTTTAGCCGGTCTCTCTTCCTTTGACTCTGGTTTCCCATTCTTTAAGCGCAAGACGATGCAGCTAATTGCCAGCAATATAATGCCGACGGCGAACGAGATGACGGATGCTTTTATCGGGGAACCTGCCGCTACCCCAAGGTAGCCGTTAACGGCAGTTTGGGTTGCAACTGCCATTCCGCTAAAGACGGAAAACGCTCTCCAGAGCCATAAAGAGGCCGGTGCTGCTTTTTGCCGATTGGTGCGGTCCGCCTTGCTTTTTTTCGCCGTCGAGACCAAAACCACGCCGAGTAGCACCAGCACCGCACCTGCAATGCGAAACGCGGTCAATGATGTTTGCTGCGAATAGAACAGTCCGAAATTATCAATGGTCAATCCCATTAAGATTTGGCCGAGAACCGGAAGCACGACCGTCTGCACTCCGCCTAATTTCGGAAACAGCAAGATGTTTCCCGTCAGAAACACCACGCCGCAAATGCCGCCGATCCAGATCCATGCGGGCTCATTCAGCAATTGTGCGAAAGGGATATGCAGCCCCTGCCCGGTGACCAGCAACAACGCGGACAGAAACAATAACCCTACAAGAAACGACACCAGGGCTGCGTTGAAGGGGGAGCCGACTTTTTTCCGTAACCTTGTGTTTACGCTCGTCTGTATGGGTAAGCCGACACCTGCCAGAAATCCAAGAATAATGGGCATACTTCTTATCCTTCGTCGGCACAACGTTGTTCGGGGTCGCGCTCTTGCGACTTAGCGGCCATGCTGAGGTCGATATCAGCAGCATAGCGCACCCGCATCGGAATGCAAGCATCCTGACGATGAGGTGCTTCCCGACGATGCCTTTCGGCGTTTTGCCAAGCTTCTTTACCGCAATTTTATCTACCTTTCAGAATAATTTTTTGCATCATGCCACAAGTTGCTTTCTCATGCGGCTTAGTTGTGCAAAAATGTGAGGGTTAGGTTTACTGGCAGATTTCCCGTCGCGCATGGTTTTGCGGTAGGGGGACAGGGCAAGGAAGAAAACGCACATGGCGGAACCTCAGAAAAAGAAGAAACATCATAATAAGGATAGGCGCAACGTATGGCTGCTCGTGGTCATGGCGCTTTTGGTCATCGGCTCGATCGTGATGTTCACGCCGCCGCAGGAAAAGATCAATCAAGGCCTCGACATTCAAGGTGGCCTTTCGGTCGTGCTCACGGCGCACAACAACGACGGGTCGGATGTTTCCACTGAGGACATGGAATCTTCGCGCGCGATTATCGAGAACCGCGTGAACGCCCTCGGCGCATCCGAGGCGGTCGTGCAGATTCAGGGCAACGACCAGATCCTCGTGCAGATCCCCGGCCTATCCGACACCGAGGAAGCGCTCAACACCATCGGCAAGACGGGCAAGCTCGAGTTCGCGCGACTCGACTCCTTCACTGATTCCGATGTGAAGACGAAGATCCAAAACGGCCAATACGGCACGCAGGGCACGGTGACCGATGCGTTCGGCAATTCTTTCCCGAGCGAGAAGGTGGAGCACCTCAAGGTCGAAGAGGGCACGTACACGCCGATCATCACCGGCTCGAACCTCGAGAAGGTCGACGTGGGCCAGGCTTCCCAGACCTCGACCGACTATGCGGTTAACCTGCGCCTCGACTCCGAGGGCACGAAGGCCTTCGCCGAGGCAACTGAAGACCTCGCTCCCACCAAGGGCCAGATCGTCATCATCCTCGACGGTGAGGTGCAGTCCGCTCCCGCCGTGCAGTCCGTTATCTCCGACGGCAACGTTTCCATCACTGGCGGCTATACGCTCGACGCGGCCAAGCAGATGAAGACCGTGCTCGAGTCCGGCTCGCTGCCTGTGAGCTTCGAGTATGCGCAAAGCCAGGTCGTCGGCCCGACGCTCGGCCAGGATGCGCTGCAGTCCGGCGTGCTCGTAGCGCTCATCGGCCTTGTGATCGTTATGATTTACCTGCTCGTGTTCTACGAGGGGCTCGGCATCATCACCGCGGCGGCAATGGCCGTGTTCGCAGCGATTTACCTGGGCATCCTCGCGCTGCTTTCCGCATTTGGCCTGTTCAGCCTTTCTATGGCGGGCATCGCCGGCGTCGTTTTGACCATCGGCATGGCGGCCGACTCCTCCATCCTGACGCTCGAGCGCTTCCGCGAGGAAATCCGCATGGGTCGAAGCGTGCGCGCCGCGTCCATCACGGGTGTCCGTCACGGCATCCTGACCTCGATCGACGCCGACCTTGTGACGCTTGTCTCCGCGCTCACGCTGTTCTTCCTGGCGAGTGCCTCGGTCAAGGGCTTCGGCATGACGCTTGCTTTGGGTATCGTGTGCGACATCGTCATGATGCTTCTGTTCAAGGCGCCGCTCATCCGCCTTCTCGCCCCGAAGCTCATCGCGAAGCACCCCAAGTTCTGGGGCGTGGAGGACTGCATCGAGGCTGTGCCTTCCTTCCAGGGCGTGAAGCAGGCCGCTTCCCGCAAGGACGTGCGCGGCCGCTTCATCAAGCTCGACATCAACCTTTTGGGGCTTAAGAAGATCTTCCTCACCGTGGCCTGCTGCGCGATGGTGCTTGTCGCCATTATCGTCGGCGTGCGCGGTATGAACTTCGGCATCGAGTTCGTCGGCGGCACGTCGGTGACCTTCCACGGCACGGGCGACGTCACGACCGAGCAGGTCCGTGATGCGTTCAGCGATGCGGGCGAGCCCGACGCGGTCATCCAGACCACGACAGCGGACGGCGAGCCGGGCTTCCTCGTTCGCACTACCACGACTTCCGCTGAAGATGCGACGGTGGCGGCGAACGAGGTGGCGGACACCTTCGGTTGGACCACCGACAGCTTCGAGGTCACCACGATCGGTCCTGACTGGGGTGCAAGCGTCATCCAGTCGTCGGCAATCGCCTTCTTCATCTCGTTGCTTCTGATCATCGCCTACATCTCGATCCGCTTCCGCGATCCGAAGATGGGCGTGACGGCGGTCGTCGCGCTTCTGCATGACCTTATCATCGTTGTGGGCGTCTACGTGCTCGTCGGTCGCGAGATCACCCCGAACACCATCGCCGCCTTGCTCACCATCTTGGGCTACTCGCTCTACGATACGGTGGTCGTGTTCCACCGCATCAACGAGAACATGAAGGACGATTCGGTGAAGTGCACTTTCGCCACCATGGCGAACCACTCGGTGAACGAGGTTCTCGTGCGTTCGCTCAACACGTCGATTACCTCGCTCATCCCGGTTGTCGCAATGCTGCTGTTCGGCGGCGAAACGCTGAAGGACTTCGCGCTTGCCATGACGATCGGCCTCGTGTGCGGCTGCTACTCGTCCTACGCCATCGCGACGCCGCTCTACGTCATTTGGAAGACGCACGAGCCGCGCTTCAAGAAGCTGCAGAAGAAGTACGGCAACGACATCCAGCGCTGGTTCCTGAACCGCCTTCCGGGTGCGGCTGTTCCCGCTGTGGCTGCGGCGGCTGCTGGTGATGCGGCTTCTTCGGTGGACGCTGGCGCTTCCGGGGGTTCGGCGGCTGTGACTTCGGCAGTGTCGCCCCATGATGCGGCGGTTTCGCCCGACTTCGGCAAGAAGAAGCCTTCGCGCGCCGAGCGCAAGGGGAAGAAGTAAGGCGGAGCGGCTTTTGCCGGTTTGCGCGAATGCGATTGATTTGCGAGCCCTCGCACGATAAGGCGGGGGCTCGCTCTATACTTACGGGTAAGACTTACAGCTACGAGAATGCGGCACCCAATCGGTGCGCGAAAAGAGAGGAGCGCCCCGTGCGCGAAGGTTCGAACCCTAATTTTTGCCCGCCCGTCGAGGAGGGCCTGACCATCAACTTCGAGGACTCCAAAGGCGACGCGACTGTTCTGGAATTCCTCGGCCTGCTTCTGCATGGCGGCCACCGCTATGGCGTGTTCTTCCCGGTGAGCGAGGAGGAGCCGGCGCTCTCTTCGGGCGAGGTGATCATCCTTGAGGCGGTGGATTTCGACGAAGACGACCAACCGTCCGCCTTCGAGCTTGTGGAGGACGAAGGTGTGGCGATGGAAGTGTATGCCGCGTTCCAGGAAGCGACGAAGGGCCTCTACGAGTTCGAGTAGGAGCCGCCCCCGTTGCGACAATCAAGGGAATGGATGAAGCGCTGTGCCGATAACGGTGCGGCGCTTCGTTGTTGAGCGGGTCTATTTTGTCGGGCGGGTTTACTCGCTGCCCTCCGTTGCCGAGTGCTGATGGGGGTGCGACTTTCAATGGCTGCTCGGGCGTGAGGCTGCGAGTGCGTGGCTGGCTTTGCGAGGCGCCCTATTTCGCGAACGCTTCCTCCAGTATGCGCTCGAAGGGCTCTTTCGATGCGGCAGCCTTCGCGAGCAGGGCGTCTTTCTTGTCGCGCGTAAGGCGCTTGAAGCGATATTCCGCGCTCATCGCGTCGTGTTTGGTGGGGAATTCCGCACTTGCGAGCAGGGTGAGCGGCCCGCGCCCGCGCGTGTACTTCGCTCCCGTGCCTGCGCGATGCTGGGCGAGGCGCGTCGCAACATCGGGCGTGTAACCGGTGTAGAGCGTGCCGTCGCCGCATTCGAGGACGTAGAGGTAGTAGCGCTTGGGCTCGCTTGTCGGCGCGCTTGCGGCAGGCGAGGACTGGGCGGCGTCGGCGGGTGCGACGTTTGCGCTCGTGCCGTCGGGTTCGGGCTCGGGTTTGGGGCTGACGCTCGTGCTCTCGGGCTCGACCGCGCCATCTTCGGGCAACAGAATCTCTTTTCCCAGCTCATTCGCGATTTCGGGGAGAAGTTTCGCCAGTGTGGCGTTGATCGTCTTCTTCTTCAGCTCGCATTCCCATACCACGTGAACGCGCCAGCCGTCGGCTTCGAGCGCGGCGACGTTCTCGCGGTCGCGCTCGACGTTTCGCTCGAACTTCGCGGTCCAGTACTCCACGTTCTTCTTAGGGGCCGAAAGTTTGCAGTGCGGGCATCGGTGCCAGAAGCATCCGTTCACGAACACGCAGACTTTCTTGCCTGGCCAGGCGATATCGGGGTGCCCTGCGACCTTCCACTGCAGACGGTATCCGCCAAGTCCCGCCGCGCGCAGCCGCTCGCGCATCAAAAGCTCGGGCTTGGTGTTGGCGCGCTTGTTTCCCTGCATCGACTTGTGCACCGCGAAGTTCGAGGCGGCAGGTGCGTCGATTCGTATGGTGCCATAGGAAACTGCCCCGCTCTTGCGGGTGCGGACGGTCGTGCTTCCCTTTGCGCGGCGGTGCGGCTCCTCGGTGGCGCCTTCGTCCGCCGCCGTTTCCCGCTGCCGGTCTATTTCCGCCAGCTCGTCGGCAATCGCGCGGAGTTCGTCGTCCCAGCGTTCGATCAGGCGCTCGGTTTTCCAGGCGGCGTTCGCGGGGCTTGTCGAGGGAAGCACGTGCGCGACAAGCCCGACCTTCCACTGCAGGTAGCGCTTGTAGAGGCGGCCCGCCGTGGCGCCGTTGCAGATGACTGCCTCGATATGCGCGCACTCGGTGATACGCTCGATGTGCGCGGGCACGACGTTTTTGATGCTCGCGTCCGAGGATCCCTTGATGTCGCATTCCTCGATGGCATCCCACAGCGCGATGCCGCCCTCGAGGAGAAGCGTCTTCTTCGCGGCAATCGACTCCTCAAGCGATGCTGTGCTGCCGTTCGGGGGCAGGGGCTCGCCTTCGTTGGGCGGCACCGGCTTGCCGAGGGAGTGCGCGATGACGCGCCAGAAGCGGTTTTGCGGGTTGCCGTAGTAGAAGGCGTTCGCGCGCGAGAGCACCGAGGGAAACGACCCTAACACGAGGACGCGGGAGTGCTCGTCGAATACCGGATCGAACCCGTGCGAGATATGCTGATAGCTTGCCATGCGTGAAAGTATAGCGCAGCCGCAGCGTTGCGCTTGTCAAGCCCCTTGCGCGAGCCTTTGGCGCACAAAAAATTTTCTCCTAGGGTTTTGCGGTGGTGGAAAACTGCGTTTTCGAGGCACCCAAACAATGCGCGCCTTTCGTGACGAGGTGGGGTTATGCCGTTTTCGAAGCAAGTGGAAAACTATCGGGAAAACACCATCTATGGATTTTTTAAAATAAGAAAACACAACATCTTGTGTTTGAATGTCGTATCATAAGCACAACAGATAGGCGGATGCGCAGGCGTCCGCACGCAGTAAACCCTTTAAAGATCGTGAGTAGCGTCTCTGACGTCGGGAAATGCCTTCCCGCGCGGTCGCGTCCCCATTGCGGGCGAGCAAGACGGTTTCAGATAAGCAGCGAAGAGGAAGTGCCATGAAGATTATCAAGCGCAGCGGCTCGGAAGTGCCCTTCGACATCGACAAGATTGTGAATGCCATCAAGGCTGCCAACAACGAGGTTCCGCAAAACGAGCGCTTGACCGACGAGCAGGTTGCGCTCGCCGCCCATAGCGTCGAGTGGCTGTGTGGTCGCTCGGGCCACACCGTGTCGGTCGAGGAAATCCAGGACATGGTGGAAGATCAGATCATGGCGCAGGGCCGCTACACCGTGGCGCGCAAGTACATCATCTACCGCTACGTGCAATCCTTGAAGCGTCATTCCAACACGACCGACGACAAGATCCTCTCGCTCATCGAGTGCAACAACGAGGAGGCGAAGCAGGAGAACTCCAACAAGAACCCCACGGTGAACTCCGTGCAGCGCGACTATATGGCGGGCGAGGTGTCCAAGGACATCACGATGCGCTTGCTGCTTCCGCCCGAGGTGGTGCGCGCGCACAACGAAGGCATCATCCACTTCCATGATTCTGACTACTTCGCGCAGCATATGCACAACTGCGACCTGGTGAATCTGGAAGATATGCTGCAGAACGGCACCGTCATCTCGGGCACCATGATCGAGCGCCCGCACAGCTTCTCCACCGCCTGCAACATTGCGACGCAGATTATTGCGCAGGTGGCCAGCTGCCAGTACGGCGGGCAGTCCATCTCGCTCACGCATCTAGCGCCCTTCGTCGACGTTTCCCGCCAGAAGATTCGCCGCCAGGTGCTCCAGGAGATCAACCAGCTCGGACTCGAGGCCAACGCCGACCGCGTCGCCGAAGTGGTGGAAGGCCGCCTGCGCGACGAGATCCGCCGCGGTGTGCAGACCATCCAGTACCAGGTCGTAACGCTGATGACCACCAACGGTCAGGCCCCGTTCGTCACCGTGTTCATGTACCTGAACGAGGCTCGCTCCGAGGCCGAGAAGCACGACCTTGCCATGATCGTCGAGGAAACGTTGCGCCAGCGCTACGAGGGCGTGAAAAACGAGGCTGGAGTGTGGATCACGCCGGCGTTTCCCAAGCTCATCTACGTGCTCGAGGAAGACAACGTGCGCGAGGACTCGCCGTATTTCTATCTCACGCAGATGGCGGCGAAGTGCACGGCGAAGCGCATGGTGCCCGACTATATCTCCGAAAAGAAGATGCGCGAGATGAAGCTGTCCAAGGGCGAGACGGAGGGCAACGGTGATTGCTACACGTGCATGGGGTGCCGCAGCTTCCTCACGCCCGACCGTTCCGGCAACGGCTACGACAACGTGGCAAACGCGGGCAACTACGAACCGGGCAAGCCGAAATACTATGGGCGCTTCAACCAGGGCGTTGTCACCATCAGCTTGCCTGATGTGGCGCTTTCTTCCCATGGCGACAAAGCGAAGTTCTGGGAGATTTTCGACGAGCGTCTCGAGCTGTGCCGTAAGGCTCTCATGTGCCGCCATAATCGCCTGAAGGGCACGCTTTCCGATGCCGCGCCGATTCTGTGGCAGTACGGTGCGCTTGCGCGCCTTGAGAAGGGCGAGCCGATCGACAAACTGCTCTACGGCGGATATTCCACCATTTCGCTCGGCTACGCAGGGCTCTACGAGTGCGTGAAGTACATGACCGGCCACAGCCACACCGAGGCGGAGGGCACGCCGTTCGCCATGGAGGTCATGCAGCACATGAACGACAAGTGCGCCGAGTGGAAGGCGGAGACCAATATCGACTTCTCGCTCTACGGCACGCCGCTCGAGTCGACCACGTACAAGTTCGCGAAGGCGCTGCAGCGTCGCTTCGGCGTGATCCCTGGCATCACCGACAAGGGCTACATCACGAACAGCTACCACGTGCATGTGACCGAGCAAATCGACGCCTTCGACAAGCTGAAGTTCGAAAGCGCGTTCCAGCGTCTGTCTCCGGGTGGGGCTATCAGCTACGTGGAAGTCCCCAACATGCAGGACAACCTGAAGGCCGTCATCCGCGTCATGCAGTACATCTACGACAACATCATGTACGCGGAGCTCAACACGAAGAGCGATTATTGCCAGGTGTGCGGCTTCGACGGTGAGATTCAGATTGTGGAAGACGACGGCAAGCTCGTGTGGGAGTGCCCTCACTGCGGCAATCGCGATCAGGAAAAGCTCAACGTTGCACGCCGTACCTGCGGATACATCGGCACGCAGTTCTGGAACCAGGGCCGTACGCAGGAAATCAAGGATCGCGTGCTGCACCTGTAGCGGAAGTAGGCTCCTAAGTGTTCGGAAGGCCGCCCGAGGGCGGCCTTCTTTCGTTTTGCGATGGGGTGGGCTGGACGGCCGCGAAGTGCTCGGGCGTATTCCAGCGCTGGACCGAATATGAGCGCCGTTCGCTCGCGGTTCGCCGGTTGCGTTGGGCGGCGCAGCACTCTGCAAAGATGCGCTATTGCTGCGTCGGGGGCGTGGCGCCTGCTGCTTTCTCGACGAAGCCCTCGGCATAAGAGCTCGGCACGACAAGCGAGCCGCCCGATTCGCGCAGGCTTTGGTTTACCAGGTGCATCTGGCGCAGCTTGAAGGCGATTTCGTCGTCTCGGTAGATTTCGGTGGCATCATGGAGCATGGCGGCCACATCCTTCTCGACCTCCGCGAGCACGATGCGCGCGTCCTTTTCACGTTCTGCTTTCGCTGCTGCCGCCATGGCGTTTTGGAGCTCTTTCGGGATCACGATGTCGCGGATTTCCACCGAGATGATGGATATGCCCCAAGGGCTTGTTTTCTCTTCGATCTTGTCGCGGAGTTCCTGGTCCAACTTGTCGCGATGGACGGTTACGTCGGACAAGCTGTTTCTGCCGATCGCGTCGCGAAGTGCTGTCTGCGATGCCATCGATACGGCGTCGTAGTAGTTCTCCACTTCCATGCAGGCTTTTTCCGCGTCCCAAATCATCCAGAATATGGCAGCATCCACATTGACGGGCGCGAGGTCTGAAGTCAAAATCTCCTCGGCACTAAAGCCTGTCAGCATCGTGCGCAGGTCCGCTTTGAGTGCGACGTGCTCGATGAAAGGGATAGTGAAATAGGGGCCGGGTCCTGCCATGCGGTTAAATGCGCCTAGGCGCAAGATGACGTCGCGTTCCCATTGCGAGGCGATATGCACCGTGAAAATGGCTATCGTTGCCAAAGCGAATCCGATGCACAGAACCCAGATATTCATTGCGCCGGCAATTAAGTATCCGATAACGGCGACAAGTGCGAACACGATGATGAACACAAACGCCGAAAACACATTCGCAGCGTTGTCGTTCACGTGCCTGGTGCTCGGAGAATTCAAAAACTCGATTTCGGCGGAACGGGCGTTTACAGCTTGTGCGGCAGCGTTTTTCGTCTTGTTGTTAAGAAATCCCATAGTCACGCTTCTCCTCTTCTGCTTCGCGGGACTTGCGCTCCATATCGTCGATGACTGAAAGCATGCGATCGCGGGTCTCGCGATACGTCATGCCCTTCGATCGGTATTGCCTGATGCAGTTTTCGAGCAGGGCGTCGATCGCATCCTCTTCGGATTCGTCGGGCGAAACGTCTCGCTGCACGAACATGCCGCGTCCTCGTACGGACACAATCAACCCAGAAAGCTCGAGGTCGCGATACGCTTTCGTCACGGTGTTGTAATTGATCTTTGCGTCTGCTGCTAACCCGCGTACACTGGGAAGCTGCTCTCCTGGCTTGAGAACCCCCGTGCGGATCAGGTAGGAGAAGCGGTTTCGCAGCTGCGCCCATATGGGCAGGTCAGATGCTTCGTCTACGCGAAATACAACGTTATCTTCATTCGTTTGCAATCTGTCACCTTTTTGGATCGATCTTGTCGTTTTTCGTCGTTTGCGGTCTATGCCGGTATAGATTCATCAATGGGCCCCGCATGCAATCAGGCAGTACCGCAGGCATAGCCCGCCGAACAAGCATACAAAATCGGATACGGGTATGGTGCGGCATTCCTTGTGCGTTGCCGAGTAGGTTTCAAGCGTGAGGGGCGCCACGATTCCTGCGCCCATTACGCCAACGAGTGCTATGGCCAGCATATCGGGCTCCATCAAAAGATTGACGGACGCGTTTGCCGAGGGGTTGCCGAATGCTGCAAAGGAAAAGATGGCCAGAAAGACAGTTTCTGCAATAAGACAGGCTATATGGCAAAGTTGAAGCGGCTTGGTCGCGCGCAACAGAAGAGACTGCCCTTGCGTGACCCAGTCAATTAAAAGCACTACGGATACGCCTGACGAAAGAGATGAAAGAACGAATAGGGCGATAATTGACCAATGATTCCAGAAAGGTATGCCGCCTTGGAACAGGAATACTCCCGTATAGGCCATTGTCGCCAGGGCCCCTACGCAACAGAGTATCTCGACGGCGCCTCGCGCGCGTCCATGAAGCGAAAGGGGGCCTTGCGATAGCGATACGAGAGACAGCAAAGTTGCCACAAGCGTTTCAATGGCAAGCGTGTAGGCACCGAAGGTGATGACGGTGGGATGAGGATGGAGAAACACCAATAACGCGCGTCCGGGATTCCCCAGATCCCACAGCAGGCAAACCATGGCGAACACGAGCAAGACGACGCCTGCAATATACACACGTCGTCGCAACGCTTCGAATGCGGTCTGCAAACGAGAGGGGCGCTGTGCTCGCCGAAAGAGGAGACTCCACGCAGAGATGACGAAAAGCGCACCTGCAGCCGTGCCACCTAGAAATAAATATGCTATGACCAATGAACCGTAGAGCATGTCCTCGTCTGTTCTCTTCGACCATTGTTATTATCCCACGAAATGATGCAATAGGGAAATACCTATTGACTGATGCAGTGAATCGCAATACTATGACACCAACGAATGGACACGGCTTATTCTGTCGGCCGCGGAGGGGTGCCGTAATTCCATCCGAGGGGTGTATCTCGCGAAAAAGGCGAGCGCTCAAAATCTATTGGGGGTCAGTCCGGAGGGGAACGGCGTAGCGCGCGATCGCTTACCCATCTTCGGCACCGAGGCTGATAGCGAGGTGTTCAATGATTTCTGAGTTTCCGTTGTTTCTGTTTACGACATTGGCCGGTGTAGCTGCCGGCGCGTATGTGGTGAGTGTTGCTTTCCCAGTGGGCAAAGACGCTAAGAAGACGTGGCTGTTCCCGCTGGTGTGCTTGGTGCTTTTGGCTGTGGGTCTGGCGGGCCTGCCGTTGCACCTGGGTCGTCCCGAGCGTTTGTTCGTCGCGCTCTCGCAGCCTGGCGCCATGATTGCTCAGGAGGCGTACTGGTCGATCGCTCTGGGCGTTATTCTGCTGATCGATCTGGTGATTTCCAAGACGAAGGGCTCTTCTCCCCGTGGGCTGCGCATCGTGGGTGGTATTGCCGCATTGGGTCTTATGTTCGTGATGTCTAATGCGTATTTCGTATCCATTGGCGTGTCTGCATGGGCGTCGTGGCAGACGTTCCTGCTGTTTATCCTTGGTGATTTGGCCATGGGTGCTGCGTTGCTTGCTCTTCTCGAGTCCGACCTGATGAAGAACGGCACGTATCTGACAGCTTCTGCCGTATTGAGCGTGCTCGCTGCTGTGGGCGTCGTGCTTGAAACTGTGCACTTCGCAAGCGTCGGTGCGAGCATGGTGCTTTTGATCATTGGTGCTGTAGTCGTGGCTGTTGCCGCCGTCCTGCAGTTCATGGCAAAGTCGGGCAAAATGTCTACCGCAACTGCCGCAAAGGTTGCGTTTGCCTGCGCGTTTGTCGGTATTGCCTTGGCTCGCTACGGTTTTTATGCCGCGTGCGCTTTGTAAGGAAAGGGAGAAAAGATGACTGATATTGCTTCCAGTAATTCCCGCGGCTTTTCCCGCCGTTCGTTTATCGCAGGAGCTGCAGCCCTCACCGCTGCTGGCGTTCTTTCTGGCTGCTCGTCAAACACTGGCGGTTTGGCGCCGCATACGGCGGATTCGTCGAAAGCTGGCACCGAAGAGATATTTTCTGGCTCATGCCGCTCGCAGTGCATCCAGGGTTGTTATTTGAACGTGCACGTGCGTGATGGGCAGATCGTGCGGACAACGGCAGGCCACATTGAAGAGGAGCCTTTTTACGAGCATATCTGCCCGAAGGGCCTGAGCCATCCTGCGCGCGTGTACAGTGCGGGTCGTTTGCAGTATCCCATGCGTCGCGTGGGCGAACGCGGTGCAGGCGAGTTCGAGCGCATCAGCTGGGATGAGGCCATTCAGGAGATAACCGACAAATGGAAAGGTTATCGGGAAGAGTATGGTCCGGAGTCCATCGCGTTTTTCTTAGGGAGCGGAAACACTGCTGTTTTGGGTGGAGGAACTGCCGACGGGTCGGTTATGCAGCATCTCCAGACTGTTATGGGGGCTTGCAGTGTGCTTCCCGATCGCGATATCGCTTTCCAATCAGCTATGGTGAAAGTATTCGGCCCTGGATCTGCGTTTGTCAGCCCGCTCGAGTGGAACGGCGCGAACCATATTGTCATTTGGGGCTGCAATCCTGCCGTTTCCTGCAAACGCATGATGCATTTTTACCTCGATGCCAAGGATGCTGGCGCGCAGCTTACAACAATCGACATCCAGTACAACACGAATGCGGCAAAGTCCGATTGGTTCGTTCCGGTGCATCCTGCTACCGATGGAGCGCTCGTGTTCGGCATACTGAGCGAGGTCCTGGCGCAAGGCTGGCAAGACACCGAATTTATGCGCGCCCATTCCGAAGCCCCGTTCCTTGTGAAAGAGGACAACACGTTCCTTCGTATGAGCGATTTGGGCGTTGCTCCTACTACGGGGAAAAATGCATATGGCATGGAAGTGACCATCGATCCCGAAGTCGTATGGGATGAAGCGACGCAATCTGCGAAGTCCCATCTGGAAGCCGAAAAGCCGGCGCTCGAGAATGTTCCTGAAGAGGTCGAAGGCTTTAAGGTGCGTCTGGTGTGGGATATGGCTCTCGAGGCTATCGGCAAATGGACTCCCGAGAAGGCTTCTGAAGTTACGGGGGTGTCCGTCGAAGACATCAAACGCCTCGCTCGCATGTATGGACAGGAAGGCCCAGTGCTTACAGGCATGAATCAGGGTCTGAACCACTACTTCAACGCTATCTATACGTACGATCTCATCTTCTTGCTTATGGTCGTTACCGGCAACATTGGCAAGGAGTCCGCTGGTCTCATCTCTGGAGGCGGGAGCTTCGGCATCAGCAACTCGAACGGCTGCATCAATCAGCCGAGTTCTAAGGGCGAAAAGCCTGCTGGGCCTGGTCGAAATATCAACTGGACGGCACTGTACAGTATCATTCACGACCAAGAGCTGCTGGGCAAGCCGTTCCCTCTGAAGAGCCTGTACTGTTCGTGTACTAACATTGTGTCGAACCAGACCGAGCAGAACGAAACCATCAAGTCGCTTAAGGAGGTTGAGTTCTTGGTTGTCGAGGAGATGACCATGAGCGATACGGCCTTGTACGCCGATATCCTGCTTCCTGCGTGCCATTGGTTCGAGTGCGAGGACTTGCGCGTTCGCTCGTACAATATGCCCTATCTGGTGTACAACGATAAAGCGACTGAGCCTCTATATGAAAGCAAGTCCGACTTCGAGATCTACAAGATGATCGGTTCGGCGATGGGCTTTGAGGACTTCTTCGACTTCTCTGAAAAGGACTACATCTCTTTGTGGCTCAATAGTCCCGTGGCGAAAAAGGAAGGCATCACGTACGATTCTCTGCGTGAAACGAAGATTGCTCGCAACCATCAGCTCAAGGAGAATCCCTTCATGGGCGGCAAGTTCTTTCATCAGAGCGGTCGTGCGAAAATGTGGACGGAAAAGGTCGTTCCTGAATATAACTTGGGCCAGGAAATCGACGAAAGCAAGGAGCATCTGCTTTTCTATTGGGAGCCTGCGCGAGAGGCAAACTTGGAGGCGCCAATCCGCGAAAAGTATCCCTTCTCGGTCCTCGGCGAGCATATGCGCACGCGCAACCATACGCAATGGTGGGACGTGGACTACATGAAGGAATACGAGCGGCAGCCTATTGCCCGCTTCAACCCCGATGATGCAAAGGAGCTGGGGATATCCGAGGGTGATACCGTGCGCCTTTACAATGACCGCGGTTCGGTAACGTTGCTTGCTACTATCAATTCCGGCCAGGCACCAAAGACCATCAACTGCCCTCGCAGCTTCCTTACCCGTGAGCATATCGATGGCGACTTCGCCACTATTTCGTTTAACGACTACAACCAAGTAACACGAAATCAGTGCTACTTCGACCAGGCTGTGGCCGTCGAGAAGCTGTAGGAGGATTGATATTATGACTCGATACGGAATGGCTATCGACCTCGAGCGTTGCGTTGGTTGCCAGGCGTGCGCCACGGCATGTAAAATCGCGAATAATCTGCCTAAGAACATTACTTACAACACGGTATATACGAAAACGAGCATCGACCCAGATGATTTTGGCACGGCGGTTGTGCACGGGGCCGTTGCTAACGACAACGCATTCGGCGAATTCCCGAATTGCGTGCTGGAATTCCTTCCGGTGCAGTGTCAGCATTGCGAGAACCCTCCTTGTCTGAGAGTGTGCCCGACGGGTGCGACGAAGAAGCGCGACGATGGGATCGTATATGTGGACTCGTCGCTGTGCATAGGTTGCCGTTCGTGTATGATGGCGTGCCCCTACGATAATGTCCGCTCGATGAACGAGGGGGAGCCCGAGTACTATCTCGATGTCGTGGTGGGAGAGGCCGATGCCCCTATTCACGAGGCAGGCACGGTAGAGAAGTGCACGTTCTGCCACAATTTGATCGACAGGGGAGAGGTTCCGGCTTGCATGCAGCTGTGCATGGGCCGTGCGCGGTATTGGGGTGATTTGGACGATCCGGAGTCGGAGGTTTCAAAAGCTATCGAGGGGCGCAACTATTACAAGCTGCGCGAGTCGGTAGGGACTGGCCCTAACGTGTTCTACCTGACCAAGTAACTGTGTTATTCGAGCCGTCGTTTCCCGCAGGATGCGGCGGCTCTGAACTGAACGGAGCGATTCATGAGCGAAAGCGTTGATCGAAAACTGCACAGAGCCGTGGGTCTGTCCGATCTCGCAGCGCTTTTGGCAGCCGGCTTCTCTTTCCCGAATGAGCAGATTGCTCAGGCGCTTTCCGATGGGCGGTTTCTCGCCGATTGGCGCGCGAGTATGATTGATGCTTGCGGGGAAGAATCGGAGGGGGATGCGGATCTGGCGAGTCATTGCGCTGAGGCGTTTGCGGGAGTCGAGCAGGGGCCTCTTCGCCGCGAGTACAGCCGATTGTTTTTAGCGCCAGGCGTCGACGTGCTGGTCTGGCCTTATGAAAGCCCCTTCGTGCACCGCATGATGGGCGCTGAGGGCGATCCGTCGTTGTTCCGAACCCGAATCGCTATGGATGTCGAGCGCCGCATGGCCGAATCAGGTGTGACCACGGTCGATTTGCGTCGTGAGCCTGTTGACAGCATTTTTCACGAATTGGAGTTTTTGGCGCATTTGCATGCTTGCGTGGCGGAAGCTGTGCGGGTCGAAGATGCCGCTGCCGAAGCAGAGTGGCGGAATCGCTTAGATTCTTTTGCCTGTGACCATTTTTTGAAATGGTGTCCTCGTTTCATGTCTGAAGTAAGGAGTCTTAGTCAGTTGGCTGCATATCAGGCTCTGTCTGACATGGGCATGCGGTACATGTGCGAATTAGCTGCCGAAGTGGGCCTCGAAGCGAGTCTTGCATTGGAAGGCGCTGGGGACGAAACCGTTTCTCCGCGTATTTCCTGAAGGGCGGTTTCATGACATTCTTGATCGTGCTCATATGCGTTGTAGTTGCGGTACTTTTGCTGAAGCCTGCCATTAAGAAGGCACCGGCAATCTGGTATGCTGCTGCGATTGCGCTGGCGCTGCTCTATATAGGGGTATTGCAGGGTTTGCTACCTCTGCCAGCGCCCGTGCGCAATGTGCTGTTCTTGCTATTGCAGAAAGGCACGTTGGCGGTTGCCCTGTTTACTGTGGTGATGTTTGTCGGGGTCTTTCCGCGTGATTCGAAGCCACGCAAATACCTGTCTCCCATACGGGCGGAGCTTTCCATTATCGCGTGCATGCTGATAGTAGGGCATATTCTCGCATATTGCCTGACCTATGTACCGCGTGTGTTGGGCGCGGGTGTGATTACCCCGTTCGTTTCTGTGGGCTTGGGCGTAGCGTTGGCCGTCACCGTGCTTCTGGTTGTTTTGGGAGCCACGTCGTTTAACAACGTGAAGGTTCGCATGAGCTCGCAAACGTGGTCTCGTGTGCAGAAATGGTCATATGTGTTTTTCGGCCTGACCTACGTGCACGTGCTTGCGATGCTTTTCCCGAGCGCGCTCTCTGGCGGCATGACGGCTGTGCAGAGCGTCGTGGCATATACCGTTGTGCTCGGTGCGTACGCAGTGCTTCGCATTGTTCGCGCCATGTTGGATCGGAAACGCGGAGACCTCTTGTAGACTACTCTCTTCCAACTCGGGGGGAGCGTTTCCCCTTCAGCTTCCCCCGAGCCCCCTTTTTCTCTTTGCTGATTTGCGGAGAAATCGGTCTTTTTTGTCCGTTAAAATGGACGAGCGCAAAGCTGTAGGTTGGATCTGCGGGAAGACAACCGGTTGGAGGAGACGGTGGAAAAACAGGAATCGATTGATGCGTGGTTCGCGCTCGTTCCCGAGCAGGCGAAGGCGACTGCACGGCGATTGCTCTTAGAGGTTGACAATCTGCGAAGGGAAGAGATTATCTACCCGCCGCAAGGCGACATCTTAAACGCGCTTGCCTATGTGGCGCCTGAAGACGTCCGCGCCGTCATTCTGGGGCAGGACCCCTACCATGGCCCGGGGCAGGCGATGGGCTTGTCGTTCTCGGTACCCAAAGGGGAGAAGCTTCCGCCGAGCTTGCGCAATATCTATAAGGAAATGGCATCTGATCTGGGGTGCGGTATACCCGTGAGCGGTGATTTGTCCGCGTGGGCACAGCAAGGTGTGCTGCTTTTGAACACGACGCTCACCGTGCGGGAGCACGAGGCGAACTCCCACAGCAAGTTGGGCTGGCAAGTGGTCACGACGGCGATAGTCGAGGCGTGCATGCGCTTGCCTCAGCCGGTGGTCTTTTTGGCATGGGGGCGCCCGGCTATCAAGCTGATCGAGAGCGCGAAGTCGCGCGTGTCGAAGGGCGCGCTCGAGGGTGGCGCTGGCGTTGCGGGCTCTGGCGCCGATGACTACGCATCGAGCGGTACCGCCCCCGCTGTCGCCGACGCAAGCGGCTCCCTTGCGGGCGGCGCCCTTTCCTGCAAGTTCATCCTCAAAAGCACGCACCCCTCGCCGCTTTCGGCATCGCGCGCGGCTGGCGATCTTCCCGCTTTCTTGGGCTCGCGTCCGTTCTCCCGCGCAAACGATTTGCTGAAGGAATGCGAGGTCGAGCTTATCGATTGGTCGCTTGCTGGCTGATCGCCCAGGTGATTCCGCGCGCCATGCGAAGCGCGGGTTCTTTAAAGTGGTTGCCGGGGTTCGACTCGAATTGCGTCGGTACTCCCTTGCTGCGAAATGCGGCTACGACCTCGTCCGTTCCCGTTGCAACGTTGCGCAGAAGTCGGCTCGGGGTCTTCGCTTCCTTGCTGCCAAGCGAGAAATACGCGCAGTCGATTGGGCAGGCGAGTGGCGTCTCGGTGGCAAAGTGCGCGAAATCGGGATACCAAAGCGAGCCCGAAGCGCTTGCAATGCGGGAGAAGGCCGACGAGTTGAGTGCTGTCCAGGTGGCGAAAAGCCCTGCAAGCGAGTAGCCCGCGACGGTGCGGCAGATACGGGGACTGTTGGGTTTGCCGCATTCCCGCTCGACCTGGGGAATGATTTCTTCCTCCAACAGGCGAAGCTGGTCTTGGGCGCGTCCCGCAAAGGGGGCATCGTCGGCAAACAGGCCGGGGCATTCCCAGGGCGTGAGGTCGTTGTTCCAACAGGCGGGCTTGATGGCGACAAGCGTGAAAGGTGGGCAGTCGATGTTTCCACACTCGTTAAGGACGTCGAGGCCATCCCCGTCATAAACATGCAGGTAAACGATGTGATTGAGGCAGTTGCCGTTGTCGCCGATACGGTTGTCGCAGTCGATACCGTCGCTGCCGCAGCTGTCGCCGATGTGGTTGTCTCGCGTGTTACGGTTGGCGTCGTCGCCGTCGTCCTCTTCGCCGCCTTCGCCGGTGCGATTGCGCGCATTGCCCGAAGGTTGCGCAGGCCAAACGGTGACGTGCGCCCCTTGAACATCAAACGCGAACAGGGGCGTCGGGGCATATTCGGGACAGGCCGTTCCCGCATTCGGGATCGACGCCTCGCCATCTTTCACGGCAACCACTTTGGCCGAGGAGGCGTTGGCGACAAGCGAAACAGAGCTCCCGCCCGCAAGCTCCCTTGCGCCCGCAGGATGATCTACGGGCGCAAGGGTGTCGTGTCTGCCTCGTCCCATCGCCGCCCCCTTAGATGGAGAAGTTGCCGACTTCAGAAAGCTCCAGGTCAGCGTTGCGCTCGCTCGCCCAATTCACGTTCCACGCGCTCGTGAACAGAAGCAGCTTGCGGCCGCGCATGTCCTCGACGCGCAGCGTGTCGCTTGTCAGGTTGAGCTTCGCGATGTCGTAGGTGGAAGGGTCGTTCATGATCCAGCGAATCTCGGAATAGGGGAGCGCCTGCCTGCGCACCTCGACGCCGTATTCGCTTTTCAGGCGCTGTTCAAGCACGTCGAGTTGCAACACGCCGACGACGCCCACGATGACGCTTTCCATGCCGAAGCCTGGCTCGCGGAAAATCTGGATGGCGCCTTCCTGCGCGAGCTCTTCCATGCCTTTTACGAACTGCTTGCGCTTGAGCGTGTTCACCTGTGTGACGCGCGCGAAGATCTCGGGTGCGAACGTGGGGATTTCAGGGTACTGTACGCGGCATTTACCTGCGCAAACGAGAAGATGCCCGGATCGAACAGTCCGACAATGTCGCCCGCGTACGCCTCGTCGACCGTCGCGCGGTCGTCCGCCATAAGCGAGGTTCCCGTGGCGAGCTTCAGCTTTTTGCCGCCCTGCATGTGCATTGCGTCCATGCCGCGCTCGAACTTGCCCGAGCAGATACGCACGAAGGCGATGCGGTCGCGGTGGTTTTTGTCCATGTTCGCCTGGATTTTGAAGACGAATCCTGAAAACTCGTCGCGCATCGGGTCGACCGGCTCGCCCGTGAGGCAGTCGGTGTAGGGAAGCGGCGTGGGGGTAAGACGCAGGAATTCTTTCAGGAACGGTTCGACGCCGAAGTTGGTGAGCGCGCTGCCGAAGAACACGGGGGAGAGCTTGCCGGTGCGCACTGCATCGAGGTCGAGCTCGTCACCTGCGCCGTCGAGCAGCTCGATGTCGTCGATGAGGTTCGCGTGGTTCGCTTCCCCGATAAGGTCGGCAAGTTCGGCGTCGCCGAGCTCGGCCTCGATTTCCGCAACTTTCTTGGTGGCGTTGGCGTGGCCGTCGCCCTCGAAGGCGATGACGCGGCGGGTCTGGCGG
>OGDF01003135.1_pt1 | contig 20866 bp, 15 predicted proteins | sample 1570141 | NCBI WGS metagenome assembly OGDF01 (sample SAMEA4370581, study PRJEB24528) | human gut metagenome | reverse complement strand
TGCAGATTATTTTCGCTTCTGTATCATATTAGGCGCGTAGTTGCGGATTTGAGGTCCAACAAAAACTCGGCAAGATAAGAACCGTCCTGGCCCGTAACGCCTGTAATTAAAGCTGTTTTCATATTATATTTGTTATTTTATTAATAATCATTTTATTATTCTACTGAAAAATCTCTTATTCTCTGCTCTTCGCATCGCTTACACAAAAGTATCTGTCCGTTTTTCTCGCTGAAGATATATCCATCAAGTCCTTGAAGGACTACTTTCTTGGCATCTTCTGCATGGATTACACAGTTTTTACATTCATAGAGTTTAATGTTGCCTACGGCTCCATTGTTATTCTCGTCTTTCTGTAACTTGTCGTGCAATGAAGCCCAATTACCAAGGTCGCTCCAACCAAAATCAGCAGGATGGGTATAAACCAGATTGTCTGCACTTGCAGGCTCCATTACAGCAAAGTCTATTGAGATCTTTTCGCATTGTGGGAATATTTCAGCAACATTTCCTGTGAGCGAAATTTTATCCATATCAGCTGCAATATTGGGCTTATATTTGGTAATACATCCAGTTATGGTATCTATGTTCCATACAAAGATACCTGCATTCCAAAGGTAGTTGCCAGCTTTCAGGTACTGATTCGCAGTTTCCAAATTAGGTTTCTCTTTAAATGCTTCAACACCGCATATCTCACCTTCACCAGCTTCTTTGGCTCCAACATAGCCATAACCTGTTTCTGGGCGTGAAGGCTTGATACCAATGGTAACTATTGCATTCTTCTTTTCGGTAAATGCAAGCGCATTGCTGATGACTCTTCGGAACTCTTCCGGATCCATGACAACAGCATCTGCTGGGGTAACAACCACATTAGCTGTAGAATCTACCTTCTTAATACTCCAACAGGCCCAGGCAATGCAAGGGGCTGTATTACGAGCTGCTGGCTCAGCTAGGATATGTTCAGCAGGAATTTCAGGCAACTGCTGCTTAACAATATCAACATACTTAGCGTTGGTCACAACCCAAAAGTTTGACATTGGGCAAATGCCTTTAAATCTGTCAACGGTTAGTTGGATAAGGGTTCTACCACAGCCCAATATGTCTATGAACTGCTTGGGATACTCTGGAGTGCTCAGCGGCCAAAAACGGCTACCAACTCCACCTGCCATAATAACAATATGATTATTCATAACATAATAATTATTTCTGAGTTAAGTGAAGGAAACGCGTTACCTTGGAGGTAATGCTTCTATCCATATTATCTATAAATGCATCAAGTATGCGAGTTTTCCCGTTCTGCGGGATAATATCATAATCAGCTATTGCAGCCGGTATCAAAGTACTATTACCTTGTTTCAGAAGGATTTCTTCACCAGTGCTTCGCACGCGTATCTTACTATCTCCTTCAATACACATAGTGATAATGAAGCTATCGTATTTTTTCAGATCCCTATGAAAAGGCTTTGAGATTTGCATTACACGTACACTGAAATAAGGAGAATCAATAGTAAACGACCATTATAACGTAAACACTATTTTTCAAGCATTTACGAGATAACTTTTTTCAAAAAAAGAAGTTTATATGCTGTTTTTAGGGTCAAGGATTATGCATCCTCTCGAGTGTTTTCATTATTGTAGAAACCACCTTCCTGCTGTATCTGAGTCTAAGAGCCAACCTTTGGTCGAACGTATAGTTCTTCAACTTGGCGTATCTCTCAAGGTAGAAGAGGTAGTTTATCAGTTTTCTACATGATAGAAGGGGAGTGGCTTGCCGTACAGCTGCTGATGCTTCTGTACAAAACTGTGCCACAGTCCTATCTCTGATACCATGTCCTCGAAGTAGAGGGTGAGTTTCAAGGCTATGCGCTTCAATTCATCCTCGCTTCGTTCGGCACAGAACGGGGTGTAGCGGAGCATCGCCAATACGGTGTTGGCTATGTCCGTATAGTCTTTGTCTGTGGGTGAGGAAACTCCGAAGGGATGTCCTTTGCGTATGCCTCTGAGGGTTATCATCTTTGTATAAATTCTCAGTCTATGATTTGAATATATTCCGGCTCTACTTCAGCGAAGACCACCAGCAAGTCGGGAATGATGACGACAAGTTGACGACCTCGCTTTTTTGCCACTTTCATGAAGTAGCCCTCCACTTGGTCGAACGGCCCGCCATGAACCCTAACTCTCTTGCCCTTTTCGATGTTGATTTTATCTTTCTCATTGTTGATCTCACCGATTTTGTAGAAGTGGACTTCTTTCTCCGTCTGCTTGCATACCTTGATAAAGTTGGTCATTTCTTCATTGGGTACGGTCAGATAGATGAGTTCGCCGCCACTTTTCCATGTGACAAACTGGAGGTCGTAATAATAATTGTGTTTGAAATCAACAATCTGCTTATGGCTTGCATACACAAACACAAGACTATGGATGACCGGTACCAAGCAAATGACTTTCTTGCCGTTGATGGTGCGAAGGACTTTCTGCTTGGGTATGAAATGCGTCAGGCCATACTTTTCATCGGAGAGCCGCTCTTCGGCAGTACTCTCGTTCTTGTAGGCCCGCATGACATACCACTGTGGCTTATCCTTATCCAGTCTATTTACCATACTTTTTTGATATATGTTTTTTGGGGAAAGAACATAATCATGGCTCATCCCGATGTGTGTATCGGTCTGTATATCAACAACTTTCCTTGTGTTTCAACTACAATAGTCATCTATTTCATTTTATCGAGTCCACCTCTGTAGAACCCCTCTTTCCAGCATATAAAATGCCGGTCGAAAATGTCATACAAAGGTATTTCTCTCTTTAAGAGAAATACCTCAGGCTGCAAATTTATAAAAAATACTCCAAATCACCAAATTATACATCGATTTTTCATAAAAAACATTAAAAGTTAATTTTTGTCAAGCAAATGTTGAGATAGTAGTCTGTAAAGTCTAAAAAGTGACAAAACAAGTTACTTTTTAGACTTTACAGACTACTAGTTTATCTTTTTTTTTACTTGAATATCTTGAACAAAAAACCGCTCTTCTCGTGGTTATACTGCTTCTTCTCGTTCGAATCTGTGCATACCTTGATAGCATTCAGGTCGGCATCTGTAGCCTTGCGGAAGTTCTTGTAGGTTGCGGGATAGCCCGAAACGGTAAGAGAACGCTGTCCGTACTGGGTCTTCTCGAAGTGGAACTGAGGCTCAAGAAGCACGTCTGCGTTGTTCTCCTTCAGCACGTCAGAGATGAGGTTGCCCTTCGCAGTCGACTTCTTCGGCTCGCCCAAGTAGAACGGGCGGAAGCTCCAAGTCATGGTCTTTGTCACCTTTGCCTGAACGTCCAGGTCTGCCACTTCGGGATATGTGTTCACATGATTCTTTACATCTGCTGTATCCGCCGTCTTGTACACCGTAGTGCACGAAGAGAGCAGGAGCGCTGAACAGATAGCGGGTAAAAGGAATATCTTTTTCATAAAGTTGGCGTTAAAAGTGAATTACTTTGACTTGAAGTTGTTGTACTTTGCAGGATAGCCGCTTACGATAACGGTCTTAATCTTAGAGCCGAACAGACCGCTCTTTCTTACGAATGTGTACTGCGGAGCTACGAGCACCTCTGCGTTTCCGTTTGCTTCGAGCGCTTCTCTAACGGCTGTATTTGTGATGTTCTTGCGACCGCCTCTTCTCTCCTTGGCTGTTGTCTTGTGTGTGTAAGTGATCTTTGAATTTGAAACTACCAAGTCGACGTCAGACTCTGATGTAAGGTGGTTGTCGACATCCATTGTTGTGGCTGTCTTGGTCACTGTAGTACAAGATGCAAGAAGAAGTGCTGCACCGAAAGCTAAAAATACCTTTTTCATAACTAATTAATTTAAATGATTCTGACGCAAAGGTATTACTATATTTTCGGTTACGCAACACGACTTTTGGACGATTATGCTCAAACGGATTGGGTGACGGCACAAGCGGTTGAAATTCGTGCTTAAGTGGTTGGTTTTTTTATAACGACAAAACAGTATAACAAAAGCGTAGCGGAGGTATCCTGCCTCCGCTACGGTTGACTATAAGAATTATCGCTTTACTATCTTCTTCGCGGTGCCGTCCGAGTAGCGCAGGATGTTTATGCCCTTGCGGCACACGGTGCGGCGCACGCCGTCGGTAGAATAGATGCCGAGAAGCGTCTTGCCAGCGCCTGACGAAAGGCGATCGACGCTGGTCTCCACCTTCTCCTTAACGGCAGTCATGGCGAGCACCGATGTACGTCCGCCGGTCTTGTACATCGTGAGTCCGCTGAGCTGGCGCTCAGGGTCGGTGGGCACCTCTATCTCGTAGAGACGTATGTACTCGTTGTTGTCGAACTGGTCGGTTGTGCCCTGCCATCCGCCGCTCATAGAGGTGAGGATGCGGCCCAATCCGTACACAGCCTCATCGCCTTGCGCCGACGAGCTGTACCAGTCGGGCACGCTGGCTGTGAAGGCGTCGCCCTTCGTGCCGTCGGCGTAGCGCGGAGTGACGGTGAGCTCGGACGCTCCGTCGCCGCTGAGCGCAAGACAGTAGACCGACTTCGCCGCTACCGGGCTGTCGAACACGACGTCGGCGTCGGAAGACGTGGTGAGCAGCAGGGCGTTGTTCTTGGTGTAGTCGGCAAGCTGATAGGTCACGCCGGCGTCAGACATCACTACGCCGTCGTCGCCTGCCAGCGCGCCGCTCTCTCTGACGGCTTTCGTGTAGAGCACGTAGCCGGTCTGGTCGACGGTGGCGGTGGTATGCTCCGCTGAGGTGAGCGCTTCGGCTATGATGTCGGCGTTGAATCCGCTGGCTACAGTGAGCGTCTGTATGTCGGCGTCGATAGGCTCCTTCAGCTTCCAGCTCTTGTCGATGAAGGCGAGTCGACTGGTGCAGTAAGTCTTGAGCGTGCTTACGGCGTCGTCGAACGTGCCGAAGTGGTTGCGCCAGGCCTGATTGTCGCGGTCGAGGGCGCCACTCGCCTTAAGCACCGTAGCGAGCGAGTCGATCTGCGCCATGATGTTCGTCTCCGAGTAGTTGGCAGAACGCAGGTCGGTCCAGCGCTGGTGCAGCTCGTCGACATACGTCGGGTCGTTCATCAGCTTGTACCAGAAGAACGGCACGAGTTGCTGGTCGGCGTAAGCCATGAGGTCGTTGCTCGTGTAGCGCCAAGTGTTCACCTTGTTGGCGTCGTAGTAGCTGGCTGTGCCGTAGGCGATGTTGAAGTCCCAGAGCGCCGTCTTCCACTTCGAGTCGGTGCCGAGTTCGGCGGCGTGCGTCTCGCTGTACTTGTAGAGCGGCGAACTGAGTCGGTAGGCGTCTACGTTGCCCGCCATCTCCTGCGCAATCTGGTAGTCGACGAACGACGCCACGTCGATATACTTGCGGTATCCGTTCTCGCCCGTGTAGTCGGCAGAGGCGAAAGCGTCCTCCATCGTGGCGATGGCGTTGTCGATAGCGTCCTGAGTGCCCGCAGGCAGGTCGGCGAAGTCGTCGTACTCAGGCTCCTTATACTGGTAAGCCACGGTGCGGTCGGTATACTCCACGCCGCTTGCGCTCACCGGATGGTGCTTCGACACGTAGTAGTGCTCCTCGTCCTTGCGGTCGATCTCAACATGGAAGTCGCCCGTGAGGTCGTCGGCGGTAGGGTCGTCGAGGTTGAGACGGGTCTTGCCCTTCGTGGCGCGCTCCGCCATGATGTACACGCCGTAGTAGTAGCCGTCGACGAACACCTCGCAATACTTCATGTGCGGCGCGAACGAATGGCCTCCGCGCGCCAGCTGCATGGTGAGCACGTCGCGCATGTAGCTCTTGTCCTCCCACGGAGCCAGCAGCGCCCAGTCGTTGTCCTTGCCCATGCCCATGATAGACACCTTCGCCTTCTTCGCCTTCAGGTCGGCGGCGGAGAGCGTCTTCAGCGAGAACGGCTTCTTGTCAGACCCGGTGAACGAGGTGTTGCCGCGATACTTCAGCGCTACCGGACCTTCCCAGTCTACCTTCTGCGACGGGTGCGCCGTGAGGTCGGTGTAGTTGTGTCCGTCGCCGTTGTCGATAATCTTCATCGTGGCGAGCACGCGGCTCTCGCGCTGAATTATCTGTCCGTCGACCGTGATGTAAACGATAGGGAGCGTGGTCTCGCTGAAGGAGACGTTGGTAGAAGGTCGGAAGTTGTGCTGGTCGGTGTCGGCGCGCAGCGGACCTCCGGCGAAGGCTTGGCTTGCTACAAGTGCGCAAGTGAGCAGTAGTAAGGATTTCTTCATATATTTATAGTGTATTTTGTTTCGGTTTTCAGCTTGATGTCTTTCCCGTTTCCAAGAGATGTTCTGAAGAAACATCTCTGCAAAATTACACTCTTTTCCACTAACTCTCAAACTTATTATTATCAATCTTCAGAAATAATAAACAAAAAACTGCGCGGTAATACAATTACCGCGCAGCAAAAACAACATTACAGCATATTGGGCATATCGTTACCGCATATCGGGCATCGCGTTACCATGCTGCTGTAACAAAAGCAGGTTAAATCTTTTAAAATGTATTTGTACATCTTCTTCGCCAACTTAACGAAACAGCTGCAGACACACACAGAGACGAAGTGCTATGCACAACTGGCTCATAGGCTATTACATCGTTGAGTTTGAAATGACAATCCCCTCGCTCAGCATTGCCGAGCAAGGGGATTCGCTATATATTGTCTGTTATCTACGACGAGCTCTGAGCGACTTCAAGAACTTGCGGTCTTTTGCGCTCTTTACAAACACGACCTCCGGGCTATCCAGAACCTCGCTGATAAGATTGCTGCTCTCGAAAGCAATCTTGCCCTTTGTTCTTCTTGAGCTACTGTCGATGCCATCGTCAACGCCCTTCTCCGAAGCCAAGAAGGTAAGCTCTGTAGTTTCAACCTTGAAGGTGTTGCCCGACTTCTTTATAGTCAAAGTCTCTGTAGACGACTCGTCTTGATCCCAAGGTGTAGTGTACCAAATGTAAGTAGATGCAACTGGGAAATCGGAATCGTCCTCGTCATCGGTGATACCCTCCTTCAGATTGCAATCGTAATGAACTTCAACGTCAAACTGGTGCTGAGGCTTGTTTAGCTCGTCGGCATACGTATCCAACGCCATATATGAATATACCATGTTGTCCTTCACCTTTTCTGGATGCTGACGATAGTAAAAGAGGTCTTCTGTAGAAGCAAACAGTCCATAAAAAGTGTCGCCATCGTCTACTTCCGACACTACATAAAGATACTTGTACTTAACGGTACGTCCATCCAGAGTGGAGAAAGCGCTGCCGCCGGTGCTGCCGCCGCCGTCCTTGTCATCGTCGCTGCTGCATGCAGAGAATGAAACGCTCGCGAGAATGGCGAACATCGCCATTACAAATACTTAAGATTCTTCATAGTCATGTTAGCTTTCTTTATTTATTTTCTTGCGTAGATGTCTCCACCCTTGTCTTGAAGATAGCTGCCATAATTAGTAAGAACCAAATTACCGCCCGATGCATAAAACGGATAATTGTGAAGAGTGATTGTGTTCCCGGAAACGGAATAAGAACAAGATTTTGTCTCATTGAAGTTGTTCTTCTTATACCCACTCGTATACCATATCCAGTCATATCCCCAACATTTCACCTCGCATGTTGAGGAACTTTTAAATGTCAACCTGACATGGTATTCCTCAGGATTGCCATCACCATCAACACTTATGTCATCACGCTGATAACTATGGTTTTCCACGCCCTGCGCAGAGTCATCGTCATCGTCGCTACATGCAGAGAAAGAGATGCATGTAAACAGGGCTATAAAAGCCATCAAAAGATACTTAATCTGTTTCATAGTTTTGTTGTTTTAAATGAGATTTTAAATGTTACTGATGCAAAGGTATGATTAAATTTTTATCCTCACAACACGACTTTTGGACGATTGTGCTCAAACGGATTAGGCTACGGCACAAGCGGTTGAAATTTGTGCTTAAGTGGTTCGATTTTTTATAACAGCAAAACCGTAGCGGAGGTTTCCTCAATAGTTTCTTCATGCAGCTCCACCGTTATGTTAGTTATTGCAAAGTTGAAGAAGAAAAACTTTGCCCGACTATAATTTGTTAGTATCTTTGTGGAAATTTCCCTCTGAATAGCTAAACCTAATATATTATGGCAAACGAAGTGAAAAGATACCTGCACGACGGCATGGAACTGCCTTTTGAGGATTGGAGCAAGACGCTCCACTCCTTCAACGACTTGGCTTCTATCGTTCAGACTACTCATGATGCAGCACAATCGTCCGCAGTAAAAGCAATCAACCGCATGCAGACGATGCGCAACTGGCTCATAGGCTATTACATCGTCGAGTTTGAACAGCACGGCAAGGATAGGGCTGAGTATGGAACGCAACTGCTGAAGAAGTTGGAGGAAAGAGTGGATAGGAAGGGACTGACTACAACTTTGTTCAAATGGGCAAGAAAGTTCTATAGATTATATCCTCAAATGATGGAAAATTTACCCATCCCAATTTGTGCGACAGTGATGCACCAATTACAACCCATTGAAAATAAAGAAGATACAATTGGTGCATCAATGATGCACCAATTTGTAACACCTGGCAAAACAATAATCTCACACTTATCATTTACACATTTACGTGAGATTATGGCTCTTGACGACCCCCTCGCCCGCTACTTCTACGAGCAGGAGTGCATCAAGTGTACCTGGTCGGTTCGTGAGCTTCGCCGTCAGATAAGCACCAATCTATATGTCAGGGCTGGCATCAGCGCCAATCCCGAGAAATTGCTTTCGCTCCCTTCTGTTCAAGGCCACGATTCGGCAGAGTTGCAGATACGCCAGCCGTTCACGTTCGAGTTTCTTGGACTGAAGGCGCAGGAAGTTGTTGACGAGCACGACTTGGAGGATGCGCTTATCAGCCACCTGCAAGAGTTCATCCTCGAACTCGGCAAGGGTTTCTGCTTCGAGGCTCGCCAAAAACGTATTATCATCGACGACGAGTACTACTATCCCGACCTTGTGTTCTACAACCGCATACTGCATTGCGGCGTAATCATAGAACTGAAGAACGAGGAGTTCTCCTACGAGAACTTCGGACAGCTCAACGCATACGTATCGCATTATCGCGAGAACGAGATGCAACCTGGCGACAACCCTCCAATCGGCATCCTGCTCTGCACACGCAAGGGCAAGAAGATGGTGGAGTACGCGCTCGCCGGCATGGATAACAACCTCTTCGTTTCTACCTATATGCTGCAACTACCCGACAAAAAGACGCTTGAGGAGTTTTTGTTGAAGCAGTTGGAGGAAGGGCGTTGAGTTGGTATATAGCATAGCAATTTATTTATGGTGAGCCATTAACGACAATCAGCGTCTGTGCGGTCCGCTCTTTATCAAGATTTCCTCAATAAGATGTTTCGTGAGGTCGCCCAACGGCAGTTCTATAGTCACCTTGTTCGAGATTTTGAACGCGGGAGTGACGATAGGCACCGTCTCCATCTTGTGCTCGAAAGCATTGAAGCGACGCTCCACACCGAGGTTAACGTAGAAGCTACGATTGCCAACGGTCATGTATCCGCCGTAACTGGTGGTCGGCACGAACGGAAATGCCGCCATGCTGAGGAACGGATTCGTGTTGTAATAGGTTCCGAAGACGGTGAGCGCAAGGTTAGGGTTGAAGCAGTAGGAGAGTTGTCCTGACACACCGTATTGCGTGACGACGCGTCCGTAGTAGAGGTAACGGTTGGCAGCCAGTGCACCTTGCACAGTCATGCCACCCAGACTGTACTGCACGCCGCCGCTCACCGACTGCACATCCATCAGTCCGATGTAGCTGCGGTATGCGCCCGTGGCAGTCAGCCTCAAGTTCTTCGACACTTCCATCGATGCCGTCTCAGAACGGCTCGCATCGTAGCCATAAACAAGCGGCTTCGCTGTTGCGAACGGCATCGCCACAATCGGCATATTCGGCGTAGCAAGAAGTTCGGAGGACGACAGTGCTTTCATCATCAGAATGTCAGAATAAGTAGGCATTATCGGCCGGAGTTCGGTATTCGGAACAAGCTGATGAAGCTCCTCATTCAGCAACGGCAGTTGCTGCCCCGACACTTCCTGCGCCGTTGCCCCCTGCCCTACTGCCAACAGAAAAATTAAAAAAGTAATCAGTTTCTTCATGCTGCTCTATCGTTATGTTATTAGTCTCAAAGTTAAACAAAAATGAGAACATCGCAAGCTACGCTTCATGAGTTTAACCTTTTTTATTGTCGACAAGTCTAAAGACTGTCATTACAATATGCTTTAGATATGCATAAAGCTAATATAACAAAAATGCTAAGTGCTGGTAGATTTTTTCACGTACAGAGACGTTAGATAGTAAGGTAAAGATTATGTCTCGATTTGGGTTTAAGATAGACGGCGATACCCTGGAGAATAATTACAAGGAGCACTTGAGCGGTTTCCGTGAGTGGGATCAACTTGCACATGCGGACAACTGGCTTCTGCTGGTGGAGAACATGGGGGAGCATATGAACATAGACGAGTGCATGCACGCCAGGGATTTGTTCACGTTCGTCTCCAACAAGGACGGCCATGGAAAGAAGGGCGCCCTGGCAGCCGCTGTCCGTGGCACGAAAGCCTCAGTAGCGGTAGAGGTGCTGATGCGGATCCCCGAGGAGAAGCGACTGGCCGTCAAGGAGGTGACGATGGACTATTCTGATTCGATGTATTCCATAGTGAGGCAGGCCTTTCCCAACGCCACAATAGTCATAGACTGCTTCCACGTCATGAAGAACCAATGCGACGCCCTTGACAGCATACGCATGAAATTTAAGCGCAAGGCCATTTCCGGGCAGAACAGGGAAAAGCGGGAATTCAACCGCAAGAAGAGAAACAGGAAATTGGCAAGGGCCAGATACCGCAAGGCACATCCCAAAAGACGGGGGGGTAGAAACGCGGAAGACCAAGAAAACGTGCCAACGAGAAATACGTGCCGATGGAATTGTCCAATGGTGACACCAAGGTGGAACTCTTTACCCGTGTCAAGAGAGTGCTGCCCCACAGTGGTGAGAAATGGAGCGAAAGCCAGAAGACCAGGCCCCGCATGGTCTTTGAGTTTGCTCCAAAACTGAAAGAGGCATACTCGCTGGTATGCAGGCTGCGTGCCATTTTCAAAAACAAGAAACTCACGAAAGATACAGCGAGGACAAGACTGCGTGAATGGTGCGGGGAAGTGTCCGCCAGTAGAATGCCCGAAATGATATCCGCTATGAAAACACTCAAATCCAAGGAGGATGAAGTGCTTAACTACTTCGTCAACCACTCAACCAATGCAGCCGCCGAATCGCTCAACTCAAAGATGAAAGGTTTCAGGTCTGAACTTAGAGGGGTGCGTGACTTGCCTTTCTTTCTCTTCCGTTGCGCCAGAATATTTGGTTAGCACCCCCAATCCACGGACAATATCGGTTGAGCCTTTTTTTCCCAGGCTTGGCCGTCGCCTGGCGCCGTCTTCACGACATGGGCAAAGGCGGTCAGTGGTACTGGATCAGCCTCATCCCCATCATCGGAGGCATCTGGCTGCTCGTGCTGCTCTGCACGCCAAGCGAGCCCCAGGACAACCGCTTCGGCCCCGCTGTGGACGAACAGGCAGCGCCCGCCCTGCTCCCATCCGCCCCCTCCTCCGCCTTGACGGCGGATGACACGACAAGCCCCACGCAGCCACTCTCAGGCAGCGTGGGGCTTGTCATATATAAGAGCATGGTATCTACTTCACAACGACTTTCCTGCCGCCAACGATGTAGACACCCTTAGGCAGTCCACTGAGGCGGGAAGCATTGCGCCGCACCATTGCGCCGGTAACGGAATAGACATCATAGGCCGGGACCTTTGCCATCTCTGTCTGCGGGATTTGGGTGGAGACGGTCAACAAAGCGGGGGCCGACTCTGAGCCATCAGGATAGACTGCCGTGACGGCATACTGATAGTCGCCCTCCTCAAGCCCCTGGTCCTGATAGGTGGTCGCGGAGGTGGCTCCGACCAGACTCCCCTCACGATAGACGCGATAGCTGGCGGCTTGGCTGGCCACCTCAAACGTGATGTCGTCGAGCATGAAGAGGAAAGCCTGGCTCGCAGACGTATTCTGCCTGATGGCAAAATAGGTTGTCCCCTCGGGCAACGACACCTCTATCCTTGTCCACTCACCTGAGCCCTGGGTGTAGTCGACTCCCAACATCTGGAAACTGCCTTTCTCGTTGTCGGTCGTGGATGTCCACACTTGGAAAGACTCCGTGCCATAGCCCTGCTGGGGGAAATTGTTCACCCAGAACGAGAGGGTCTGGGCGCGTCCAGACAGTCGCGGCGAGATGAGCCAGTTGTCGGCATCCACATAGGCAGTGCGCGACTCGTTGAGCTGGCATATTCCCACGAGAGCCTTGGTGCCCGAATAGGGGTCGAGGCCGGCTCCGCTGCGGAAAAGGTCGGAAGGCTGCCAGTCCATGAAGGCGAAAGCCTCTCCCTGATGGGGGTAAGTGGCCATGCTGCTCAGAGCCTGGGCCAGACCTCCATCAGCGTCGATGGTGGTCCAGTCGCCAAAGGTGAGACTCCACGGATCATAGCTCTCGAAGTCGTCGGTCAGACTCAAGAAGTCCACCTCCGGCTCCGTCCATGCCAGCGTGACGCTTCCTGCCTGTCGGTCGGTGAAGCGTAGGTCTGTGGGCGCGTTGACCTGCGCCTCCTCGGTTGCCACGTTGAGGGCGGCCATATTATTGTCGGGCAAGAGGTCGCCCTCGGCCACCACCTCGGCACTCACTGCCAGCTTGTCGCCCTCGTCGAGCCGCGAAGTCGTCAGCCTCACGGGAATGACAGCCGACTCAAGCAGGCCGAGACGCAGGTCGAGTGTGGAGTCTGCTATGCTCTCACCATTCATAGCCACCCTCACCCTCGGGCCGACCAGTTCGTCGAGACCGTTGTTCTTCAAGGTCATGTCCACCGTCAGTGTCTGCCCCTTCTTGATGCGGGCGGGGGCGTTCAGCGTGATGGCGGCATCAGCCTTGGGAGGATCCACGATATTGATGTTGTCGACAAATATCTTCTTGCCCGCCAGCCCTTGCATGGCCGTACCCGTGAAGTGGAGCTTCACATAGTCCTCAGTGGCAAGACTTGCGGGGAGCTTCACCACGACGCGCGTCCATTCGTCGTTGGTGTTCTGGCTGAGGTCACAAGAGAACACCTTGGTCAGTCTTCCGTCCTTCTGCTCGAAGGAAGCGGCGAGTGTGACCGGCAAGTTCTGTGCAGCCCGATAATAGAAGAGCAGGTGGGGATTCTTGGCTCCCTTGAGTGTGATCTTGCCCGTATACACGTCGCCCTGGGAGGCTTCATTGGCAGAGAAAGCCTGCGAGCCACCATCGCCGTCGGCCGAGGCCTCGCCCGTTATCTGCCACTGATAGTTGCCCTCTCCGTGGTTGATACCCATGAAGAGCCCCTCGTCGGTGGCGTTCTTGAAACTTTGGTGGAAAGGCAGCGCGTAGGGCTTTCCCACAACGATGGCGGCCACGCCATACGAACTCTCGCCTGCCCCGTTGACAGCGCGCACGGCCCAGGTGCGATAGCTTTGGGGCTCGCCCTCGTCGTTGTTCATTCCCGTCACCTCATACTCCGTCTCACCGGTCACGGAGGTCAGAGAGTCGCTCACGTAGCCATCTCTCACGTTGAAGATGTCGTAGCGTGTCTTCGCGGGCTGGATGATTCCACCGTTGAGTCCCTCCACGGAATCCCATGAGAGGGTGACGGAATGCGTGTTGTCTCGAGCCGTCACGACGGGCATGTCGGGCATGTCCACCCCGACAAACACCGAGACGCTGGAACGTGGGCCACTGCCGGCTGCATTGTAGGCATACACTGAATAGGTGTTGGTGCCTTGCGAGGCATGACTGTCGGTGGCTGTCAACGCTGCGCCGGGACTGGGCTTCTCGATAGTCGCCACAAGGTCGTTGCCCTTGCGCACCTCGATTCTCGACAGGCTGCCGAGCGCCGCTCCGCCCAAGGTCTTGGTGGGGGCATTGAAGCTCAGAGTGGCCAGAAGCTCTCCCGTCGGGTCGCATACAGCCTTGAGGCTCGTCACCGAGTCGGGGGCATTGGCATCGGGCGCTTCCTCCACCAAGATGGAGTCGACGTAGAGGTAATACATCGAGGCGTCAGACACGGCGTGGAAGCCCATGTAGTATTTGCCCTCTGTCTTGGGGCGGATGGTTTTCGCAAACTGCTGATAGCTTACCTGATCGAGCACCGTTGTACCAAGCAGCGTGTCGGTGAGGAGCTCGGGAGAGTTACCCTTGCCCCAGAGCGCTTCCAACCTCTCGGGGTAGAGGGATCCATTGGTGCTGCGGGCCTTGAAGCTCACCTTGTAGCTCTTTCCGCCCATGAGGTGGATGGGCGGCGTGATGAGCCAGTCGTCACCCACCGCGGAAGTGCTCCAATGGTAGGCAGCCGACTTGGTGGGGGCATCCCAACTCCAAGTGGCTCCGTCGTTGTTGGCGTCGATGACGGTGTAGAGGTCGAGGTTGCTGTCGAAATCGTTGAAGTAGGGCACGTCGAAGGCATCGCCCAAAAGTTGTTCGTTGCTCAGGGCCAGTGCACTGCCGCCATTGTCGTTCTTGGCTGCCACGCCATACCTGTAGGCCTTCAGCTTGGCCTGGGGAATCTGCTCGGTGAAGGTGGTGTCGGCCAAATTCCGCCCCACCCACAGGGTGTCCTTTCCAGATATTCGCGCCACGTCGTACCTCACACTCCCTAACCATCCGCCGTTCTGACCCTTGGCGGCATTCCATGAGAGACGCGACGCGCCTTGGCTGTCGGCCTCAAACCTCACGTTGGCAGGAGCGGCTGGAGTGTCGGTTCCCACAAAGGCCGTCGTCTTGGCCGACGGACTGTTGCCCTCGCTGTTGAATGTAAAGGCCACAAACCGGTTCGTTCCCTCGTGGGTTGTCACATCCACCGTGGTCGGCTCTCCTGCCACGGTTGTGCCCTTCAAGGTGTCGAGGCCATTGACAACCACCCTGTAGCCGAGCTGACCCGAGAGGGTGCCCTTGCCGTCGAAAGTTGTAGAGGGGGCAGTGAACGTAATCTTTCCAGTGAGCGCCCCGCCTACAAAGAGGGCCTTGAGATCGGTGATGGCAGCCGGAGCCCCGTCTTCGGCTGCGGCTTTCGGTATGGTGAGCCCTGTTATGTTGGCTCCGCCATACTCATTAGGATAGTCGCCCACCTTGGTTGCCAAACCCGTGGAAAGGTCGACGGTATAGAGGGCACTGGCTCCAGCAGCATCGGTGGCCGCCCAATAGAACGTATTGGTCTTAGGGTCGATTTCGCCCGACTGGAAGTAGCTGGAACCTCCGTCCGCCACAACAGCCACACCGGTGCTGCCTATCTTGGTCTCGCCACCCGTCTTGCGGTCGATTCTGTAGAGATTGCCGTCCTGAGCCACTCCGTATGCATAACCATCCTGGGCAATGCCCAAGGCCACATAGGCGTTGGCGGCTTGGGCGATGGTGGTGCGGGTTTTAGTGGCGTAATCGACAACACCCCACTCCAAGCCACTGCCATCAGCATTGCGGAACTCGCCGAAGACCTCGCCCGTGTTGGCGTCCTGGGCTGTCTCTACGGCAGAGAGCGAGAAATCGGGAAGAGGCGTGGGGGCATCCGCCACCTGCCACGTGTCGGTGTCTACAGTGAAGTAATACGACTGTATGAAACCGTACTCCTGCCAGGTAAGGTCGAGATATACCCCGCAAAGCTTGTTGCCCACACGGCCACAACCCGCATTGAAGAACGCCTGGCTGTAATCGTTGAGCCGTGTGACCGCAATGGGGTTGACAGGGGAAAAAGAATGGAAGCCAGGAAGGGTCGGGGAAACCACATCGCCCCAAAGGACCAACGAGGGATTGACCGACGAGACCGACGAATGAAGTTTCCGCCTCACGCTGAAGGGCTTCTCCTTGTAGAGGGCCGCAGGGCGGGCAGGAACTGATTTCTGTAGAAACAGGGCGGGAGAAGACTTGCGCAGCTCGTGCGATGCCCGCGCCTGCTCCGCACCAGGCGCATTCTTGGCAGTCTTCAAAGGAAGTTCCGTCGATTTCACTCGTTGTGACAATAGCGGCTGCGGACTTAAAGCAAGGGCAAGCCCAACAACCATACCGAGATACTGTCTTTTCATACCAATTATATTATAGGTTAAACAATAGAATTTGCATCCTGTCAATTTGGTAACTCCTCGAGTCCAAAGCATTGCACTTTAACAACAAAGGACTTGATTTTGCAAAGATAATATATTTATTGAAAAGAAAAACAGACATCACCGAAAATATTTTGAAAAGTTTTCTACACGGGCACAGGAATGGATTCAACCCAAATCAAAATATTCGCCCGACAAACAATAAAATGACAAAGATTGTTTCTTCTCTCATCGGTTTTTTGTAAATTTGCAAGCGAATATGCAGCGGTATTTGCCGCCGATAAATAAAAGATATAACAATGGAGACAGGAAACGTCATCAAGTCAAAGGGTATCTACCTTTATGTGAAAGCCACCCGCGATGGTGCGCCGGTGATGCTGAAGGCTTTGAAAAGTGAATACAAGGACAAGTCGCAGTTCCAGACGCTGCTGCGTAAGGAGTTTGAGACCGTGTCGAAGCTCGACCACGCCAACATAGCCAAGGAGACGCAACTCATCGACGACCCACAGTACGGCAAGGCCATCGTGGTGGAGTTTGTCGACGGACGGTCTCTCAACGCCTACTTGGCCGAGAACCACTCGGTGGAGGAGAAGCTCAACATCATCCGACAGATTGCCTCCGCCATAGGATATGCCAACGAGAGAAACATCCAGCACCGCAACTTGAAGGCCAGCAACGTCCTCATCGCCAAGCAGGGCGACGAGGTGAAGATAATCGACTTCCGCATGCCGTTCGCCGACGACCTCTACGTGGGCTACAGCTCGATGGCGCATGTGTCGCCGGAACAGAAGGACGGCACGGTGGCCATCGACGCGCGCGCCGACGTGTACTCGCTCGGCGTGCTGATGAAGCAGATGGGACTGCCCGAGGACTACAACGGGTTGATAGAAAAATGCTGCAGCTACAACCGCGGCGACCGATATATGGACATGGACTCCATGGTGGCCGACCTCGACGGAGGCTCGGGCTCGGGCTACTCAACGAAGCGCATGGCGGTGTTCGCCGCCGTGGTGGTGGTGGTCATCGTGGTGGTGGCGTTCTTTGCCCTGCAGCACAAGAGCGCCGAAAGGCAGACTGCCACTCAGGAGCAGACCGACTACGCAGCCATGCAACAAGACCAGCAGACCGCACAGCAGCCCGTGGCCACGGCTCCAGCCGACTCTGACGCAGCCTCGACTGGCGTAAAATTCAACGACCAAGTGAAGCAGCAGATGTATGCCGACATGGACAGGATGTACCAGCCTTACCTCGACGGAACGGCAACCGACAAGCGGGCACTGAAGAAACAGATTGGACGCTACTACAAGGGACTGCAGAAGTCGCTCAGTCCGATGAGCAACGAAGAGCAGGCCGCTTTCGACCAGGCGTTCATTGAATACAAGAAGCAGAAAGAGGCCGCCATCAAATAACTCGGAGGGCTCAGAGTTCTCGGAGCCCTCCGAACTTAGTAGCCTCTGTGGGCGCGCCTTGCGCGGTACATCGCCTCCCTAATACCCCCCCTTCTTCCAAAAATCTCTTTCTTTGATGGGCCAAGAGACGCTCCAACATGTAGTCCGCCTGATGAATCAAGACGATGGCTATGTTTGCTGTTGTCTCTGGACTGCGCTTCGTGATTGCCCCCACATAACTTCTCGGATCGTTGTGGGTCCGGCAGTATTGTCTGGTTTGAAGTGTGCGCCTGTCATCTTTGGGCCATTGCTGTAAGCCGTGCTGGCGGAGATAGTCCTCATAGTCGAGAAGCAGTTCTTGCAAACTTGCCTTTGCCACATTGGTGAGTTTAATCTCTGTTTCTTTTGATGTTGTTGCGGCAGCACTTCCTTCGGCTATATTCTGTCGGCCGCTTCGTGCGGTTTGCACCATTTGATCTATTGTGCGATCACCCGCAATGAAAACGTTGTTTGCAAAATAGCGAGTGATGTCATAGATTATCGTTGTCACTTGGAATACCCGAAGTTTGCGGTAATGAAACCATTCAATTTAGGCCGTCCTGTAATTGATTAAAAAATCCCGAGGTTTCAGTGTTATCCTACGACTGTCAATGAGTATCGGCTTTACAATAAAGCCATTACAAAATGCTTTGTAAAACGATGCAAAGGTAATAAAATTATTTAAAAAGAAATAAGATTTGATACGTTAACGTTTTGTTTTATATACACAAGACCCAACGAATGTCTTAATCATATTGAAGAATGTTGTAATAAATTGGTTTTAAAGTAGTGTACGTACAAAGTTATAAAAAGTTACGCAAAAACATTTGGCAGTTATCAATATTTGCACTACATTTGCAGCAGATAATCATAATTCTATCACAAAACAAAAATTATTGTAGCAAAAAAATGAACAGAATGACAAAGAATTTAGTTGCTTTTTTAACGTGATAGAATTATGACTAATATGCAGAACAACACTGACGAGAATTTTAACGAGGATTTCGAACGACTCCTGAAGCAGTTCGTGAGCGAAAAATACAAGGATGTCAAACTCGACGACATGCAGACTGAGGACGATGAGGATCCATTTCTGGAAGATGAAGATGAGGATGTAGATGAAGATGAAGATGTAGATGAATACGAAGCCGAGGACGACACTCCGACAGAGAAGGCTGACGACATCTGCACTGACGTTCCGCTACCTGGCGACGTCATAGAGCAGAACCAGAACGTAAGAGTAAAGGTGGAGATACTACGCCCCATAGACAATCCGCAGGAGGAGCTGCAGAAGCTGGTGGGCTGCGGCAACATCAAGAAGCACATGGACGAACTGGTGGCGCTGACCGCCTACAACCGCATGCTGCACGAACAGTTTCCCGAACTGAAGCAGCACCGGGTTTCGCTGCACAGCCTATTCCTCGGCAACCCCGGCACGGGCAAGACCACGGTCTGCAAGATATTCGGGGCGCTGCTGCACGAGGCGGGAGCGCTCTCGAAAGGACACGTTGTGGTGTGCGACCGCGGCACCTTCATCGGCACGCTCTGGGGCGACGAGGAAAGGGCTATGAAGCAAGTGGTGGAGATGGCGCAGGGCGGCGTCATGATGATTGACGAGGCATACCTTCTGAACGGAAAGAACGAGAACGACCCCGGAAAGATCATCGTACAACTGCTCATGAATCTGCTCGCCGACGAGAGTCAGCGCGACATCGCCGTGGTGCTCTGCGGATACAAGGAGCCGATGAACGAACTGCTCGAGACTAACCCCGGACTGCTGTCGCGCTTCCCCAACCGCTTCGAGTTTGCCGACTTCAGCGTCGACGAACTGCTCGAGATAACCAGCCGCCGCATTGAGGAGTACAGCTACCGCTTCACCGTAAAGGCATGGCAGAAATACACCGATATGATAGCGCTCGCCTTCAGCGCCCGCGACACCGAGACGTGGGGCAACGCACGCTTCATAGCCAACCAGCTGGAGCGCATCTACATTCAGCACGCCACACGATGCGTGAAGCAGCCGCCGAAGAATCACAACGACCTCCTTCTGATTACGCCGGAGGACATTGTGCCCATAGAGATGCCACGCAGAAAAAACAGAATAGGCTTCGGAGTGTGACTCCAAAGCCTATTCTGCAACGTTCTTTCTTACTTTTAAAAACATCACGGATATTCAATACATTTCTTATTTTGTTTGTTATTTTGAGGATTTTGTGTATTTTTGAACCATGATTAGCTAATCGAAACCTATTTTCTAAAAAACGGAATCCGTAAAACTTAAAAAGAATATGAAATACATGAAATTTAAGAATGTCATGATTTTTATTTTATCTTTGATTACAGTATGGATTGTTGTAGTCTTTTTTTGTTATAAAGGGTATTTTATTAATATCGAGGTCGGCCAGATTCAATTAGGTGATTGTCGTGATTTTACTACACAAGATAGTGTAGTATTTGATACTGGTGCAGATTTTTCATATATATCTTCTAATAAAATTGGATTTCCTTTTTTATCTCCAGTCTTGGTTAACGATGGAGAAGGTAATAATAAAATTTTACCAATGTATTTCACACAATATTTTGAAGTTAATGATAAAGTAAAAATAAAAAATTTTACATACATTTCAGGTTTCAAAAACAATAAATTCAAAGCAATCATTGGAATGAATGTACTATCAAAGCTAAATATGCTTTTTCATTCGACCCAAAATACATTAGACATAAAGTCTTTTGATTTTAAACCACAGATTCCTTCATCCGCCACTATTCTTCAATATAAAGATAGAATATCTCCAAAAGTAACCTTAAGATTAGACAACGAAGTTATTGATGATATTCTAATTGACACAGGATTTGATGGTGATTTGTCGATAGATGAGCATTACATAGAGAAGCTAAAATCTAATCATTCTTGCGATTCAATGATTAGCACAAATAATACGCTATTTGATACTCAAAAAGTAAAGAAAATAATATTTTCAGAATTATATATTAATGAAAGACTATATAAAAACATACATGTAGTTCAACTAAAAAAGAGACTTTTAGGTTCTAAATTTTTGAAACGATTTGATAAAGTGTTTTGGGATAGCAAAAATCTAACAGTTTATATGTGGAACGAAAATGATGAATATTAAAATCAGCAAGAAAGTATCTGTAAAACAGCAACTCTATTGGTAGTGTAAACTGAACTGTGTCACGGCTCTGATTTTTTATTCTTTCCCTCTTATTTGTGTGCAGATT
>OGDF01003129.1_pt1 | contig 20897 bp, 14 predicted proteins | sample 1570141 | NCBI WGS metagenome assembly OGDF01 (sample SAMEA4370581, study PRJEB24528) | human gut metagenome | reverse complement strand
ATCAGGCCACCTTCCTGCAACATTTCAATAAACGAGGGCTCTATGTGGCACTTGTCGCAATATTCACTGATTATAATTAATTCGTTCTGCATACCCCATTCTCCTTTTTAGTTCATACTTTGAAAGAGCTGCATCCATCAGTTTACGATACTTCTCTCTTCCAAGCTCATACCCTTCTGTATTAAATGCACAGCCCTCACCTAAATATTCCCCAATCAGAGTCTTATCTTCTGTCGAAAACTTTACTCTTCCTGATGTTCCTCCGACATCTAATCCTGCATAAAACTTCATATATGTATCCTGCCTTTCTAAAATTGTATTGCTTCTATATATATATTGTACTGATCTTCCCTTACCAGGGGTATTAACTGCAATGTATTATATCATACTTTTACAAATAAAGATACCCGGCCTGTAAAAGCCGGGTATTTTTATTTGTATTTACATTTATTGTTTTACCTTCAGAGTGTAAACTCTCTTTGTCGGCGTATATGTATTGCAGTAGATTGTATATCCATCAGCATTTACTTCTTCGCCTGAATAATGTCCCTTAAAATGATGCTCGCATGCACCTGGTCCAAACTCGATGCTTGTAAGTCCCTTTGTCATTGTTACATAATCATCTGACAGAACCATTGACTTTCCAGCCACTGTCTCCATGCAGAAATGATCATTCTCTAAGGTCGTTTGTGATGGCACACAAAGCTCCATACGAAGCGGCAAACGCTCTAACCCGTCTGTATCTACGCTGATTTCAAGACCATCTGCTAACTCTGTGATGACTACCTGAGTGTGAAGATCACTTGTAATCATAAGATCACGCTTTTTGTGATCCATCTGCCACCAGTCGCTTGTATTTTGCTTTTCCTTCCATGGCAGATAATACCAGCCTCTTGCTGTGTGTGAAAGAACAGTCTTTCCTTCCTGTACATCCATCTCATCTGGAACAAAATTACGAATCTCACAGTAGCTTTCGCCAATCTTTAAATATGCTTCCAAACCATTTACATTAAAATACAAAAAGGCACTTCGATTCTTCATAACAGTGTAGGAATAATTTTCTTTCTTCACACGAAGTACACCAGCTTCTTTGAAAAGCTTGTGGTATGTCTTTAAGAAACCACAATTTTCAAATGTATAATCAAGTGTCTTATCATAAATCATCAAAAGATGAAGACAATTTGGTGCCTGACGTCCAGTCTCAGCACAGCCCTTTATAATCTGATGTGCAGCACCATCAAATCGTGCATGCTCCTCTGGTGTCAGCTTGATAAAACCATCTGTGCCATCGTATGCAAGCAAATATAGGTACTGATACAGATACTTGTCCATAAAAATTTCTTTGCCCTGATCCTGACGTGTAGAATTCTGAGTAAAGACCATATCATTTGGTTCAATGTAGTACATCATCATATTTAAATTGCGTTCTACATATCCCAGATACTTCACATCTTTTGAGCACTGATACATTGCCATCATTGCATTGTTGACAACAGCATTATAATTTCCGGTGGAACGCTCTGCATACTCACCCTCAGAATTTCCGTCAATGCCTTCCTGAAGGTATAAAACAGTACGGTCCATAAGGCTCTTTGCAAACTCAGTATCATCAGCAAACAGTTTGGCTGCCTGCATAAGTGCGGCACAAATACCCCAGCGATGGTTCGGTGTATGGAATCCACCATCACGAATAGCCTCTGCTGCCATTCTCATAATAGCAAGATACTTTTTCTGAAGAATAGTTGTATCTGCTACATCCTGATATTTTTTCATCAGGCGATAGCCATCATTTAATCTTTTATAGCAAAAGCTTGTATCTGGTGCTGAGAAGAAATTACAGCACGGATAATCAATATAGCCGCTTTTTCTCTGAACACGTGCCACACCATCTGCCGCCAGCTGCAGCGCTTCCATCAGCTTCTCGCTCTTATAATAGCGGCTTCTGCTGTTTAAATATAATGCCAGTGCCGTTGCCATCATATAGATCGTTGGCTTTGCCTCAATCACATCGCCTCGCATCAGTCCATAACATAAATCGTTCTTATCCTTAATCTGCAAAAACAGCATTTCATCTACGCGATGTTCCTCGCTGCGAATCAGATAATCAATATAACGCTTCATTTTCTATACTCCTCCAGCTATTTTAGCTGTTTTTATTTGCAAAGCTTCAATGCTTCCATGAAGAACAAAATTGCCAGTGCCTGTCCATACGGCATAGGAATAAGCGGGATCTGCTTATAGAAATCCTTGCTCTCTCTTCCCATCGGTGTTCCGTAGGAAACCTGCTCTACCTTGCCTTCTTCACTGACACATTTTAAGATCGGTGCAAGCGCCTTCATTGCAGAATTTGCGCATGACTTATCAACAATGCCAAGATCAACTGCACGCAGGATACCGTATGCGAAACCGCATGTTGCACTCGCCTCTACATAAGAGGTCGGATCGTCTACTAAAGTATGCCACATACCAGATTCATCCTGGAAACGCATCAGTGCGTTGACCTGAGCACGCTCGGACTCCTCTAAAATGCGGCGAACTGCTGTCGGGCACTCTACCATATCAAGAAATTCCGGAATTGCCATTGTAATCCAACAGTTTCCTCTTCCCCACAGTGCCTCTGCAAAGTTGTGATGACCATCAAAAGTCCAGCCGTGGAACCACATACCTGTCTTTTTGTCTGTTAGATACTTTATATTCCTTCTTGCCGCGAATACGTCCCATATTAGCTAAAAACAATACTGTCATAAATAAGGTATCATCCCAAAGCTCACCATTATTCATGGTATCAGATGTCTTGTGCTGAAGACCGCCTTCCTCTGTGCGCAAAAAATCGTGCATAATACTCTCAGCCCACTCGTCACAGATTGCCAGATACTCATCATTTTTCGTATACTCTGCAAAATAAGACATTGCAAGAAGAGGGGTTACGGTATTGATATTCTTTCCAGGAAGACCAACCTCCATTTGCTTTTCATAGAAACGCTTTAAAATGTCCAGATACTCTGGCTTCTTTGTCGCTTCAAAAAGACGCCAGAATCCATATAAACCAACACCCTGTGTCCACTCCCAATGCTGGTATCTGCGAATATCATCGCCCTCCAGATTCTTTGTCTTCATATTCTCTAAAAACTGCTCATCATCCTCATACAATACAGTCTGAAAGCTTGCGATCACACGCTCTAAGGCATCCTTTACCTGAGCTGCTGTTACGTTCTCCATCGTCCCCGCTCCTTTTCTTTTATGTTTTTGTTTGAATATTCAAACATACTCTATGTAATCTGTTACACGTTATGCATAAACTGTTACATCTTGTACTCAGTATACAAAATGGCATACAAAATATCTATTTAAAATTTGTTTTCTTTTTCAATATTTCTTGCATATTTTGCTGTAAATCGTTATACTGATGTTACAGTTTTATAAATACTATTGGAGGTTTCAATGGATCATTCGCTTCAGCTTAAATATCAACGCAATTACAGCATTATTATAAATGACTGTGATGTTTCTCTTTTTTATTATTTTGATTATGGAGAGCGCTATAAGCAAATTAACATGGAATTTCAGCACTCACACCGCTTTCATGAAATCATGATTCCACTCTCTCCTGATGCCATCCATTTTATTGAAGGTGTGCCATATTCTCTTGAGGAAGGCGACATTGTGCTGCTGCCGCCGACTATTCTTCATCGGACTGAATATCCAGCTGGTCCGCCAAGCAAACGACTAATCATTTCCTTCTGGTACCCGAAAGATCTTTTTGGCATGACAGATTATTATCTGCCGCTTTTATCTATTTTTAATGCCCAGACACCAATCTATCGTTTTCCCGAAGAAATACGAAGACAGGTGCTGGACATCATTGATGAAATTTATACTTTTTCGCGAAATCATGACTATCTGGAGCACCCAGAACAGCGGCTTATTATTCACTCGATGTTTATACAGTTTTTGTATGCGATTCAGCAAAATCAGGACAAAAATCTATACACAAACAAGTCATCCGGCAACTCTGCAACACAAAAAATATACAGCATTGCCTACTATATCCACAGTCACTATGAAGAAGAACTGTCACTTGATTCATTGGCTGACAAATTCTTTTTAAGCTCCTGCTATCTGTCTCACCAGTTTAAAAAAGTTACTGGCTTTACACTGATAAACTATATTCAAAAGGTACGCATTACTCGTGCAAGGGATCTTTTGCTCTCAACCAACCACCCTATCTCTGAAATTGCACAGTCATGTGGCTTTCAAAGCTTTTCTCAGTTTAACAGAATTTTCCGCCAGACTTACGATCAGTCTCCATCTGCAATGCGCTCTAGCTCAACGACGATCACAAGTCAGCAATCAAATGTGGAGCTTTAATATTAATTTTCGCTTGCTGCGGCTAGCTCTTTTAACCACTTGCTCACAGTTTCAGCGTTACGATTGATAATCAGTTCCTGAGGAAAGTCTAATTCATCAAGAAGCTTTCTTGCACAGTCATACACTCCAACAAACGCACTGAAATGAGCATCTGAATCGACACTTATAAAGGCTCCATACTTTTTGCACTTTGCAATTATTTTACGGCAGTTTGCAATAGAAGATGGACGCACATGAAAGGTAGCTTCATTTAACTCGATTGCCTTTCCAAGACGTGCTGCCTCTTTTATGACAGTATCATGATCATACGGATATTGTGCAGTGCCACTATGACCTAAAATATGAATCTTAGGATTTTTAAGTGCCTGCATATACGCATTTGTGTGCTGTTCAACTGTTCCTGCCTTAAAAGTCTGCTCATGAAATGATGCCACAATGCACTCAAGACGTCCGAGTGTGTGCTCAGTAAGATCAATACGTCCCTCATAATCTACAATATTGGCCTCAGCACCCTTCCAAACCTTTATACCATGGATGTACTCTGGCAAAATCCTCATATTAGAAAAATGACCTTCATACGGTGCATCAGGCATTGACGGTCCATGATCACTCATATTGATTCCTTCAAGACCGTTTGCAAATGCACCACGACAATTTTCCTCTAGCGTGCTATAGGCATGAGTGCTTGCAAGCGTATGTGTATGAAGGTCAGTCTTTATCTCATAATTTCTCATAGCTTTCTCCTTTCTGCACGTATACCACCGTCTTTTAATGCTTCAAGAAGCATCACATCATTATAAAGGCAGTGCATGCGCTCTGGGTAATCTTCGTCATCATGAAAATGACCAAATAGCCAGTGCTGATATGAAATCGAATGCCATACGTGCTCTAAAATTTTATTTGTCACTGACAGATCCTTGTCTGGAAACCACGCCTTTACCATGCACTCTGGAACGGTATGCGTTAAAATCAAATCAAATGTATAATTATTTTCCTGCAATGATTTTAAAACTCGCTTTTCATCCTCTTTTGACAGATCCTCATCTTTCTGCCAGATATCCGGATGGTTTTTCTTATACCCAGGGCCTGTTGTGCTTCCACCAATTAAAAGTATAGAAAATCCGTCGATTTTACATACACTTCCTCTTTTCAGGTAGTAAATGCCATCTGATGCCTTCATTGTATTTTCTGCTGTTAGGCTGCATCCGCTCTTTTGAAAAAGTAATTCATTTTCACTATCACTAATCTTAGGAAGTCTTTTTAATACATCATAATCTTCATGATTACCATCAATAAAGAAAACAGGATATGGCAGCTTCTTTATATATTCTGGCAGTTTCATCTCCTCTTCTGGCTTTGTGTCTTTGCGATTATCTGTGAAATCGCCGCAAATAAAAAGTGCACGAATACCAGTAAGCTTTTTTAGTCCTGTCTCCATAATCTTTTGCCGTTCTGTATTGGATGGAAAATGCACGTCGCTGATTACTGCTATCATCTTGTTTCCTCCTTTATAAAGTAAAAAGCGGGAGCCGTGTAAGCCCCCGCTTTCTGTATTGCGTATTCGCTTATGTTGTTACAATTTATTCTGCAGCAGCCATTTCTTCATCATACAGAGCAGCTCTTCCCTCGATAATATCAGTCAGACCTGCATTGTCCATATCACTCTTTAACTGAGCCTCTAAGGAATCAAACTCATCTGGCTTGCAGCTGATCAGTCTGTATACATACTCGATCAGATCAGAACGGATCTGAGTACCATACTCGTTCTCTGCCTCAGCATTGATAGAGAATACTGGATAACGATACTTGCCGATTGCAACTGTCTCATAGAAGTTCTCATACCACTCCTTGGAGTCGATCGGATCCTTACCCATAGCACTCTCAACAATACCAGCCTCATCATCCTGGAATGCGAAATGCTTGTTTACGATGTTGTAATCATCAAGAGTTCCCTTGTAACCCATTGTACTTAACTCATCAGCAGTAAATGCGACCGGAACACCATTCTCGCTAACTTCATGCTCTGGTGTGTAAGCTACGTTCTCTGCATTGGTTGGATCTGCTAACCAGTTCAGATAAGTCATGCACGCATCAACCTTATCCTCGCTTGCTGCCGGAACCATGATCCACATACCATACATCTGCTCGTATACGTTACGGATATCTCCGTTCTCCTGAGTGAAGCACTCAACCGGAACGAAAGTAGACTTGCCAAGATCATTGTTTAAGGTATGGATATTCTCCCACTGAGTAGAGTTATCATCTAAGAAGAATGCAACCTTACCAGCTGCGATGTTTGACTTATGTACTGACTCATCTGTATCAGTAGCAAAATCCTGAACGATAATGCCATCGTTGTACATCTGGTTCATCTCTCTAATACCATCTAATGCGCCGTCATGAGCTACGATATAATTCTCGCTGTAGGTAAACTCATCCTTCTCATCCTCGAAGGTTACATAGGAACCAACAAAGTTCAGATACATCTTCTCTGTATCCTGACGTCCGCCCATGCTCCACGGAATCATATCAGGATACTTCTCATGAATTGCATACAGATCATCAATCAGCTCCTGCTTTGTAGTCGGAACCTCAAGTCCCATCTCATCAAGGATATCCTTGCGGATGTAAGCGGTATGACGCGGATTCTCAGTTCCTCTCTTTGACAGGATTGCGTACTGTGATCCATCATACAGACCCATGTTCTGGATATCACCAGACTGCTCCTGAATAGTAGTTCCGATATTCTCGTAAGCGTCAGTCAGATCAGCCAGACCACCCAGATTTGCGTAGTTTAAGAATACGTTCTGGTCATAAGAGAAAATGATATCAGGTGCATTTCCACCAGTCATCATAGTTGTCAGAACATCCTCACTGGTAGATCTTGGAACAGCTACGAACTCAACCTGCAGACCCAGATCTGCAACCTGCTCGTTGATCCACTCGCTCATCTTGTTCTCCTCAACAGTCATACCCTGCGGAGCATCTCCACGGTCCCAAACCATAACACGAATTGTAGTGGTTTCGTCTGCCATTGCCGGAATCACGCCCATGCTTGTTACTGCCATTGCTGCTGTAAGAGCTACTGCAGCTGATTTTCTCATCTTTCTCATTGTAAACTCCTCCTAAAAGATTTTTTATGATGTCACTGCCCGTCTGGCTTTAGCCAGACAGCGCAGACACTCACTTTGAAAAAATATTGTGTAAAATCAACCCTTTACTGCACCCAGCATAATACCCTGAGTGAAGAATCTCTGGATGAATGGATATACAACTAACATCGGAGTCATGGACAGCGTAATACTTGCTGCCTTAATATTCTCTGCTACAAGCTGTGTTGTACCACTCTCCTCAGACTGAACATTTACAGCCTCGATCATCTGCTTTAACGCCATCTGAACAGTATGAAGACCTGTCTTCTGTACATAGTACAGCTGATCATCAATACCATTCCAACGACCTACTGCGTAGAACAGACAAAGAGTTGCGATAGTCGGTACACAAAGCGGTATTGCGATACGATACATAATCTTGAACTCACCGCATCCATCAATACGTGCTGCCTCATACAAGGAATCATCAATACTTGCAAATGCAGTACGCATGATGATCATGTTGTAAACACTAAGTGCACCAGGAATGATCAATGCCCATACAGTATCAATCATGCCGAAAGACTTGATATTTAAGTAGTTCGGGATTGTACCAAGGTTTAAATACATGGTGATAACGCAGAACAGATTGACAATCTTTGAACCCTTCAGACCCTTTCTTGAAAGCGGATATGCAAGAAGGATAGTCATAATCATATCAACTGCAGTTACAACTGCCATAAGAATAATGGAATATCCAAAAGAGCTTACGAATGTACCACTCTTTAATGCCTTTGCATAAGCATCTACATTAAATCCAATCGGGAAGATAAATACCTGTCCCTTGTTGATTGCATCTCTACCAGAGAATGAAATGGAAATTACACGAAGTACCGGGATAATTGCAATCACACTGATTAAGATAAAAAAGATTACCCAGAACGTCTGAAAGCGGCGATCTTCTTTTGTTTTTAATCCGTCCATTACATGACACCTCCCTGTCCCATTTTCTTAGCGATCTTATCAAAAATAATTACCATAGCGATACCGATTACAGACTGGAACAGACCAACTGCTGTTGCGTAGTCAAAACGTCCCTTACCGATACCAACTTCGTATACATATACACTAAGTACATTTGATGCATCCTTTACAAGCATGTTGCTCATCATGTAAGGACGGTCGAATGCGATGTTGATGACTTTACCAAGCTGCATAATAAGCAGTGTGGAAATGGTCGGCATAATCTGAGGAATTGTTACATACCAGATACGCTGTAATCTTGTTGCACCATCAAGGTAAGCTGCCTCACTCTGTGACGGGTCAGTTCCCATAAGTGCTGCCAAATAAATGATCAGTGAATAACCAGCTGACTGCCAGATACCCATTACCCAGTAAATAATTCTCCACCAAATTGTATTTGTTAAGAACGGTACTGTTGGTAAACCAAATACGCCAAGTACACCATTTAACAGACCATTTCCTGAGAACAGCTGAGTACTGATACCTGCGATAATAACCCAAGAAAGGAAGTTTGGCAGATACAAAACGATCTGAGTCATCTTGCGGACGCCCGTACTTCTTAACTCATTTAAAAACAGTGCCAAAAAAATCGGGAATGGAAATCCGATAATCAAATCACCGATATTTAAAATCAATGTATTCTTTACTGCAAACCAGAACTCACTTGATCCGAATGCCTCCTTGAAATATTTAAAACCAACCCACGGAGACTCCCAAATTCCTTTGAAAATGTTATACTTTTTAAATGCAACAACGATGTACAGCATCGGCTTATATTTGAAACAAATCAGCCAGATAATCGGTATCAACATCATCACATACAGCTGCCAGGTATTTCTCAGGTATATTTTCCAATTAACCTTTTTCTTTGCCACACCCGGCGTTTTTTTGTTTGCCATGTCCGCAGTCCTCCTTTTTTTTATTGTTTCTTTAGAAACTTTTCATATCTGATGTGTTGATTATAGCAAAATTGCACACCCAAAAGCTATGCGTATTTGGTCGGTTTCTTCGGAAAAACATTGCATTTTTTGCTCTTTCATTGTATCTTTTCCACATTTTTTCCGAAGAAACCTATTTTTCTTACTGCACTTTTATATTTATACCAACAAAAATGTCTTGATCTCAAACGGTCTGATCTCAAATTTTGCTCTCTGTCCGTCAAACACAACTTCTCTTTCTTTTTGTTCCATCATATCACATTCATAGATGTATTTCGGGCAAAGGCCCTCTAAATTCCATTCCACATTTGTGCGGATACCGCTTGACTCATACATACGAACAATCAGTCCACTTTCATCTTCCGCACGTTTTACTGATGTTACAATAACATTTGGTGATGACACTTCACACATTGTATATCTGGCTGAAGATTTTTCCTCTGTCAAAAGCGATGGCTTATAAACAGAAAGAATCGGCTTTTCATTAAGCTTTCCTGCCTCGTGTACCACATTTGCCTCTCTCCAGTCACCCATATGCGGCATCAGGGCATATGTAAGTTCATGAAGTCCCTTATCAGCATCTGGGAATGGGAAGACACCTGATGTAAGAAGCGTCAGACTAACAAAGCTGTCCTCAATAGAATGACCATATCTTCCATCATTTAACAAAGCCACACCAAAGCCTGGCTCAGACAGATCCACAAAGCGATGAGCACACATCTCAAACTGGGCACGCTGCCAGCTTGTATTTCTATGTGTTGGACGCTCCATCACACCATATGGAATCTCGCATGCTGCTGTTCTTGTCATTACATCAAAATGAAACTCTGCTTTTACAAGCTGCTGCTGTTCTTTCCAGTCAATCTTTGTCTTAAAATCAATGCGTCTTGTGTGTGCAAAGAATACAATATCCTGCTCAATAACTGAAGACTCATAAGAAAGCTCTGTGTGAAGCACAGCGCAGATTTCTCCTGTCTCAGTCATCATGCAAGGCTTTTTCGCAAGAGTCTTCCAATGCTTTCTTGAATAATATGACTCCACATTCCAAGCATCATAATCCTTAGGAATATCTTCATAAACAACAATCTCGTTTCCTACAGTACCTGCTTCTAAAACTTCACGCTTTGCCTCTTTATCATAAAGAGAGGTAAGTTCGCCAAGCTCATTCCAGGAAACAATATACCAAGGTGTCTCAAGTGTATTTTCATCACGTAAAACAAAATATTCTTTCTTTGCCTTTTTGTCTAAGCTTTCTTTCTCTGCAGATAATTCCATATATAAGCTGCCCTTTGCAGGAAGTGTAGCTGTGACAAGCATTTTGCCATCTTTAAGGCACTGCGCGGCTGTCACATTAGTAAGAGAACAGCCCTTGTCGATACCGCATTCCTGCTGCTTCTTTTTATCAAGCTCAATCACCTGCTCTGCTGCAAAGCCAAGTGGATTCCATGCACAGATTCCGTTTTTTTGCTCGCTATTATTACTGCTCAGGCTTTCTAATGCCTCACTGATTATTTCTTCATCCATTGCCTTAATCTTTGCATAGTCAATATCTGACTGCTCATAGACTTCATCAATTGCAGATCCCGGCAAAATATCATGAAACTGATTTAACAACAGAAGCTTCCATGCCTTATCAAGCGTCTCTTTTGGATATGCATTCTTGTTTGCATTCTCATTTTTCTTATTCATCCACCACAAAAGTGATGCAAGCCACTCTGCCTGCTGATTTTTATACTCACATATACGGTTATTCTTTTTATTCTCTGCAATTGAACTAAATGTACCACGATGATACTCAAGATACAGATCACCGTACCATGTGTTTAACTTTTTATTCTGTAAATTTTTATCAAGTACCTGTAAGTACTCTTTTAGTCCAGACAGCTTTACCTTAGGAACTCCCGGTATGCCGTAAGACAAACGCTTACTTTCCTCAAGCATTCCTTCTGTCGGGCCGCCGCCTCCATCACCATAACCATAAATTGTAAGAACAGCATCATTTAGCTCTTTATTTCTGTAATTCTGCCATGTTCCCATTGTCTGGCTGGCATTCTGTCTGCCATTGTATGTAACCTCGCGAACTGGCTTTTCAAAACGCTCCGGGTATGCTTCGTAATTCTTTGTTGTGATATAAAGGCCTGTTACGCGGCTTCCGTCAATTCCTTCCCAAAGAAATGTATCATCTGGCTGCTGATCGGCATCATTCCAGCCCATCTTTGTTGTCAGGAAGTAGCGAATACCGCTTTTCTTCATGATCTGCGGCAATGCACCTAAAAAGCCAAATGCATCAGGCAGCCACAATATCTCCTGCTCTTTAATGCCAAACTCTTCATTGAAAAATTTCTTTCCATATAAAATCTGACGAATAAGTGACTCACCGCTAGTTAAATTGCTGTCAGACTCCAGCCACATAGCACCGTCTGCCTCCCAGCGTCCTTCCTTTACGCGTTCCTTTACCTGCTCAAAAACCTCCGGTGCTTCTTCTTTTACATACTCATAAAGCTGAGGCTGGCTTAAAAAGAAACGATACTCTGGATAACGCTTCATCAAATAAAGCACTGTTGAAAAGCTTCTTACAGCCTTTTCTCTTGTTTGGCGAAGCGGCCATTTCCATGCCACATCAATATGCGTATGACCAAGTGCATAAACAGTTGGGCTGTCAATCTCCCATTCCTTTTCATATAAATTTTCCTTAAGCCATTCACTTGCTGCTATAAGTGATGCACGATACTTATCACTTTTCTTAACACGAAGATCTAATAAATCACCTGCCTGATTTAAAAGCTCCAGAAGCTTTCTTCTTTTTTCTTCTTCCGGGCGCATTTGCTTTGCTGCCTCAAGCGGAAGCTTCATATCATAATAAAGTGCCTCTGCCTCCTGTTCCTTCGCGAATACCTTAAGATATAAAAAATTACTCTTTCCTGGACTGTTGACATATGCATATAATCGAATATCATATATCTTTCCTGGCTCTGCACAATCACTTAATATTACTTCATGATGATTAAGATCCATGGCACACGTAAGCACTCCATTTACATAAACCATGATCTGTGGATTATCAGTGTTCCATATATCATCTGCACCAGTGTCAAGCGAAAAGCCAATCATGCGTCCCTTCATCTGTTCTGTTATTTTCACAGAAAAAGCAAAAATCCCATGGTAATCTGGACCGCCCCACGTATCTGCGCATGAAAAAACTGGCCAGTTACTGCAATCCTCCAATACGAATTGTCTCTTCGCATAGCCTCTTGTATGTGCTGCATCTAGATTTGGCGCTACACCATATTTTTTATTCTCATCCTCTTTGCAATCTGTAGTCGTATCATTGCAATTGAGCTCATCTGCCATCAGATCCAAAAAACGCACCTGCGGGATTGTTTCAAGCACAGTACGGCGCTCGCTGTTTAAGCGATTCACATACGCCTCCACACGATTCATATAGTCAAGTGATCTCATTTTTCCTCCTAATGAAAATCAGGGTCAGATTTTTACCCTAATTTTCAGATTTTTATTTAAAACTCATGCAAATAATATTGGGTTTGAAATTGCAAGATTATTTTCTCCTCCATCTGCCACAAACAAAGCCCATGACGCACCACCAAAATCAAACTCATCTGTCACTATGTCATACGCAAAGCCACCCTCTAGACTGCCTGATCCTGTGCAAATTTCAACCTTCTTATCAACACCTGTATACATCCACAGATGATTGATTGGCTTCTTTGAAAATACATGAACTGACATTTTACCTGTATTATCTTTAAGCGTTGCTGTATCACCATAAGAAACACCATTTATCTCTGCCGTAATAAGCGGACCATTGCTTATAAAACTATGTCCCTCACGGATAGCCTGGAGAATTTCCTGAGGCTGATTTTTTCCATTTGTATACACATAATTATGGATTGTAGACGGTGTGTTAGACTGCTCCACCCACGATAAAAGACGCGGCCATACCTTCTTGTACAGCCAAGTCAGATAGGCAACCTTCTCATTCATCTGCTCTGGATAAATCTCCGGGTGTTTCATCACAATATCCATCAGCCAATCTAACCACTCTGTCATGCCAAAGTAATCGTCACCATAAATGTTGTGTGTATCACTTCCCGTTGTAGCAGTCAGGCGCTTTCCCTCATCTAAAAGAGACAGCCACTTTTTGAATGCCTTAGCATTGATTGTGCCAGCTGCAAATGGAGTCGCACCATTCCAAATCTCCATTGATTCAAAAATTTCAATCATATCCCAAAACTCGCTGTTGTAGCGAGTGGAAAAACTCGCATCAAACGGATGATTAACCTGCGGCAAACCATCTTTTTTTCGAATCTCATTGCAAATGCGGATAAATTCATTGCGAAGATTCTCCGTTGTGCGCTCTTTTCCATTTGGAATCTCATAGATCACATCATCATCCACACCAAGCTGCAGCACATGACCATTAGAGGTTGAAATTTCCTTTGAGATAATAGGTGTAAAGTTATTATTTTGTCTTTGCCATTCTTCATGGTTAAGCACGTTATGATGGTCGCTGAGCGCACCAAACTGCATTCCAAGAGACTTCATGGAACGGCACACCTGATCTGGAGTCTCTATTACAGGATCTGTTCCGCCATATGCCGGACTGCTGTATATACTATGATGATGAAGATCACCTGCTGTCCATCCATGATCAGTTAAATGCGCTATACGCGCCAATCTTGCCTTAATTGTTGTCACTTTATCCTTTGTTATTTCAAATGGTACAAATATAGTACTGTACTCTGGCCCGCATGTCACCTCTGCCTCATAGCTTCCACACGGCAGCTTCACAGACAATGTGCCGTCTTCCTCGGTCACTAAACGGCGAAGAGAAAAACGAGTGCGAATCTTATGCTCTTTATTATCCCAAATTTTTGCCTGTGCCACAATCGGGTCATCATTTTCTGTTGCCTGCAGCTTCATAATACCAAATTCACTGCCTGGAGCCTGCAAATTATAGTAATACCCTGCCTGCGCTGCACATCTTTGAAGAAACTGCATCGTGTTGATCAGTTCCTCTCGATTTAATTTTTCAAGAAATGTCTGATTTTCTTCTGATTCTATTGTTGTCTCCATTTCCTTTAAGAGCTCAATCAGCTTATCAAATTTCATTGTTTTTCTGCTTCCTTTTTATTTAAATTGATACTTAATAATTGCTTTGCTGCAATACATTTAATCGCAATTCAACTATTCAATTACAATTGCTTCTAACTCTGGTCTTGCTGCTTCTCCTTTAAAGCCTTCAATTACAAGATCTGCACAATCCTGCGCATGGATTGCCTCTCCAAAGCAAGCTCGCTCTTCGCCCTCGAAAACAACACGGCTATTTCGTATAGTCACGCCATCTGCTCTTCTCATATAGAATCCGGCGCTTGGAATCTCTTCAATCTTCTGTCCAAAGCCTGGTCTTAAATCATACAGCCCCTTTGGCCATTTGCTCTTTGAATGAATCTTTACCTTGACATCCTCAAACAGCACATCCTCAATATGGTTTCCATCACTTCCTGATAAAAATACACCATTCTCTGAGTCGCAGGTGATATTGCGGAATATAATTCCTGAAATATGGCCAGACTGCTTCTCTGGCACACGATTATGTGTTGTTATGCTGATTGGCTCACCGCAGCCCCACCAGCAATCTGCGAAACGGCGTGTCTCGATGATGATATTTGAAAACATTGCATTTTTTACATGACCGCCATCGCGAATCTGAATAGAAATTCCACGATTGCTGCCGCTGATAATACAATTATTTACTGTCAGATTTTCAAAATTGCCAGTTCCTTCTGTTCCGATCTTCAATGCTGCGGAAGTGGAAATTAATGTACAATCACTGATCAGCACATTTTTTGTCGGACCATATTCCATGTTTCCGGCAGAACTCTTCAGACAAATACAATCATCACCACACTCAATATGGCAGCCTATAATGCGCACATTTGTACTATGGTCTGGATCAATACCATCGGAGTTTGCAACATTCAAATCATTTAAAATGCGAATGCGGTCAATCAATACATCATCACAGCCTGCTGTGTGCAAAGTCCAGAAAGAAACATTTCTGATAATAATATTTGTAAAATTGATATGATTACAATGTTCTACATAGATGACAGTCGGGCGCGGATAAAAATCGCCTGTAACGTAGTACTGGCTTACCTGCTTTACAAATGCAAATGCATTTCCGTCAATAACGCCATCTCCTGTGATTGCCATATGGTCGGCATCCTTCGCATAAATAAAAGCATATGATGGCTTTAATGTTACTGGTGTTCCCTCAATCTTTACACCATTATCCTTCTGACCCTCATTTGGATGAAAATAAGTTGTCAGATCGCTATGCGCCTTTAATACGCTTCCTCTCTCTAAATGAAGATCTACATATGGCTTTATAATAATGGAGCTTGAATAATATGTTCTTCCGCTTCTAAGCACAACCTGACCGCCACCGGCAGCACTGCATTCATCAATTGCTTTCTGAATAGCGGCAGCGTCATTTGTTACTCCATCCGCCTTTGCACCATATTCTAATACGTCGTAAATCATCAAATATTCTTCCTTTTTTGCTGCATATATAGTAAAAGGGCAAGGGCATTAAAACCCTCGCCCTAAAACTTTTTATTCGGCTGAAAGCTGAGTAAGCTCTCCAGTTTGTAGGTTATAACAATACGTCTTGATTCCTGCATTAGAATCTGCTGCATTAGAATCTGCTGAATTATTTTCTGCACTCTTTTTTATGTTTGCAGTATTCTTTGCAGTCAAAATAATATAATTTTCCATGGCATGCTCCACTGAGACAAGCTCTAGTGAATCATCTGGCTCATAAATAGTTTGAAGTTCACTTCCATTTGGACGAACCTTTGCAAGCTTTCCATCATACAGACCATAGACCCAATTTCCATTTCCGCAAAGACCTGACGGGGCTGCGACTCCATCAAAGTCAAGCAAAACAATCGTGCCTACATCTAAGTTGCAGCTGTACATAAGCTCTGTCTTTGTATCATAATAAATAAGATACGATCCCATAACCTGTGCCCAAGCCACATCATTGCCATCATCAATGCCTAGTTCAAGACGCTGAATAACTGTATGCTGATAATCGCTTCTTGTTATGTCTCCATCTGTATCCAGATAGTAAACCTTATCCTCACCAAATGTAAGGAAGCGTTTTATATACGGATATGCTGTTCCTACAGGATCTCCTGTCATTGAATATTCGCGATTTTCTGAGAAAATGCTTCCATTCATGATATATGCTTCTGTGCCAACATTCATTGCACTTAGCTGCAGATCTGTACCATCAAGCTGTGTACTATACGCATTCAGGATACCATCCTGATACGCAAGCATATAAACACGATAGCCAATAATATTAAATCCTGGTGTATTCAGTGCAACCTGCGCTGCTCCTGCCAAATCACTCTGATTAGTATAGAATGTCTGAAAAGCCTCATCAAAATTGGTATATTTTGCGTAAATACATCCCGAAGAAACCTCTGGAATTGGAGTATAGCTTTCATTTGAAAAAGTTGGATACTTTGCTTTTGCCGCTTCATGATATGGATTTGTATTATCCTCATCAGACTCGGATTCTGCTTCTGTCTCCATCTCGGTTTCAGTCTCAGATTCAGACTCTGTCTCTGTTTCAGTTTCTACTTCTGATTCTGTTTGAGATTCTTTCTCTGTTTCTCTCTCTGATTCTTCCTCAGATTTATTTTCAGTTTCAGCTTCTTCTGTGCTTGTTTCTGTCTGCTCAAGACTTGTTTTCTCTTGTTCAATAGAAGCTGGCTTTGTCTCTGTTTCAGATTCTGTCTGTGTTTGAGACTCTTTCTCAATTTCTGTTTCTGTTTCAGAATCTGACTCTGTTTCTGTCTCAGACTCAGATTCTGTTTGAGACTCTATCTCTGATTCTGATTCAGTTTCTGCTTCATCCACAGATTTTTCTGGTGTGCTGCTCTCTTCTTTTAAGGAAGATGGCTCTGTACTGCCTGCACTTGAAGTAATTTCTGCACTATCAGATACAGCAGCTGTATCAGCTGCTGTATTCTGGGAAGTTTGATTATTTTCGTTATTATTTTCTAAATTATCATCTGCACTTGATGATGGAGCTGTCTCAGATGACGTTTGTGTTTCAGATGACTTAACCTCTGATGAATGCTCTTTTTCAGTATTCTCTTCTAATGATTTGTCAGAAGATTTTTCTGGAAGCTTTGCAGACTCTTCTGCGTCTGGCTGATTTCCAGCTGAAAATTGCTCATTCAGTGCATTTACAAATTCTCCAAGATGACCTGTCGCTGCAAGGATCGCTGCGGCAAGCGCAATCGAAGAAACAAGAACAAGAATCACAATCGGTACGACATGATGCTTTTTCTTCTTTACTTCTTCATATGTTTCCTCATCCACATCGACATATCTACTGACATCTTCCTGCTTCAAATCATCGATAATGGCCTTTTCATATTCATAGACAGAGTCATCCACAAGAGTTGCCCTTGGCATGCTCTTTACTAAGGATTCGTTTTGATTCTCTGTTTTAGAATCATTTTCATCTTCAAAGCTGTCATCCTCTTTTTGATAATCATCTTCCGCGTAATCTTCTTCCGAATACTCATCTTGTGAATATCCATCTTCTGAATATTCATCTTGTGAATACTCATCACTCAATGATTCTTCCTCAGGATCACTTATAGCTTCCTCTTTGGAATCTTCTTCTAAATCAACTGCAGCGTCTGAATCTTCTTCATAAGAATCAACTTTATCATCAGAATCATCTTCACAAGAATCATCAGAATTTTCTATGTAGTCTGCGACTTCATCTGTTAAAGACTCATCTTCACTTTCTTCAAGTGATTCTTCTTCATCTATTTCTGCAGAGTCATCTTTTGAAGGCTCTGCTTCTGCAGACTCATTTTCAGAAGACTCTGTTTCTTCTGAAAATGCTTTTGAAGAATCAGTTTCTACAGATTCATCTTCAATGTTTTGATTTTCTGATTCCGGTTCAACTGTCTCAGAAGTTGTCTCTTCCTCTTCGCGAATCACTGGTTCTGATGTATTAGTAAGCTTTGCACCCGTCTTTAAAAGAGAAGCAACAAAATTATCCGCGGAGGTTTCCCACTCCTCATCATCTTCGTCTTCTTCCTCTTCAAAGAAAGTTTCAGCTTCCTCACTGTCTACATTCTCAGATTCCTCTGTATCATATGCAATATCAGTTTCAATATCATTATTAATTTCAGCATCAGTTTCGACATCAGTTTCAATATCAGCTTCTTCCTGCTCTGATTCCTCTGCCGATTCAGTATCTTCGCTAGAAGGATTTGCTTCTACCTGCTGAATTTGATCAAGATCCGCTTTGTCAAAAACTTTTGTTTTTTCTGCTTCATTCTTTTCTTCCTGAAGATCCTGCACATTCTGTGCCATCTTCTTTTGCAGCACATCAAGTTCCTTTTCAAACTTTTGTGCCGCAGCAATTTCTTTTTGAATGGAGCTTTCTGCTTCCTCAATCTCAGAAACAAAATCTTCTTCAACTGGCTCTGGAGAAACAGTTTCAGTCTCTTTTGTCTCTTCCTTTGGCAAAGATTCACTTTCCTGTGTCTTTTGATCTTCTTCCTTTACAGTTTCCTGCTTTGGAAGTTTCTGAATACGACTTTGAGTTTCTTTTGCCTGCTGTAATAAACGAGCAAAAGCAATATCCGCCTGCATCTGTGGAGATGATTCCTGCTGTGCCTGCGTTACTTCCACTTCTTGTGAAGTAATTTCTTCTTCAACTTCCTCAGATGATACCATTTCGTTTTCTGCAGTCTCAGTTGTATTTGTAGCTTCTAAAGATTCCTTCTCAGATTTCGCCTCTTCTAGTTCTGAAACTTCTTCGGTTTCTGAAACAGCTTCCTCAGACTTTGCCTCTTCTGGTTCTGAAACTTCTTCGGTTTCTGAAACAGCTTCCTCGGATTTTGCTTCTTCTTGTTCTAAAGCAGCTTCCTCAGGCTTTGCTCCTTCTGGTTCTGTAGCTTCTTCCTCGGATTTTGCATCGCCCTCTGCCTGCTCTGGCTTTAAGTTCAAAAGCTGCTTTACTTCTTCCTGCTTTTTAAGCTCCTCTGCCTCTTTTTGCTCTTGAAGGGCTTTTGCTTCCTCTGCCTTACGGATTTCTTCTTTTTCTCTTCTGACTCTTTCGAGCGATTCAGATCCGTTTGCAAAGTGCTTTCTTACAGCCAACTGATAAAAATGTTCGGCATCATCAAGTGACTTTTCTGTCACATCACCTTCCTCATAAAACTTTCCAAGGTAATAACATGCCTCTCCATTTAACTTTTTCTCCTGATCCTTTGCTTTTGACAGCCACTCAAATGCCTGCTTCTCATCGATCTCAGCCACCTCGCCATTAGCAAAGCTAATACCAAGAACGACAGCAACTGTTGGATCACTGCTGTCTGCACACTCAGATGCCCATCTGCATGCCTTTTTCAAATCATACTTTTCTGCATCCTGATCAAAATAATAATGCACCAGATATTCCTGGGCACGTGTATTTCCTTCCTCTGCCGCCTCTGTCATCAGACGCTCTGCAATGGAAATATCCTTTACCGCTAACGGATTTCGAAAATAAATCTGTGCAAGCTCAACCTTCGACTCGGAATAGCCCTGTCTGGCCGCTTTAAAAAACCATTCTGCAGCTTTTCCGTAGTTTTTGCTGACTCCGCCATAGCCATTTTTATAAATTAGTCCCAGATTATGCTGCATCTGCGGATCACCGTGAGATGCGGCACTGCTGTACCATTTGAGTGCTATGATTTCATTTGCCTCTACACCGATGCCAAATAAAAAGCAATAGCCTAAATTATACTGTGCATCCGCATAGTCCTGCTGTGCTGATGCCTGATACCAGTAAACAGCAGCAGCTTCATCCTTTTCCACTCCTCGGCCCTCTGCATAGCAATTTGCCAGTCCATATTGAGCCTGCGGATTTCCAACCTGGGCAGCTTCGTAAAACCGCCTTGCCGCTTCCTGAAACCAATATCCGGCAGCAGACATATCCTGCTCTAGTCCAATGCCTTCCTCATAGCAGATACCAAGCTGATACTGTGCTTCTGCATTTCCTGCATTCGCTGCTGAGTAAAAACACTGTGCTGCTGCACTGTGATCCACAGCCGTACCGGTTCCATTTTTGTAGCAGATACCAAGCCTCGTGAGCGCCTCAGTATTTCCCTGCTGTGCCAGGCGGTACAATTCTTCAACTGTATGTGTATTCATGCTTGTACCCCTTTGAAATCTTATCATAAATTGAATCACAACAATTTTACCACACTTAATGCTTCTTCGCAAGCACTATGCCGCAGTTTTTGTTCTTACCATTTTCTTACAGTTCACGCGTCAGGTTACGAAAGCCCTTCGGTGTAATGGTTTCGTCGCCGGACCAAACTCCGCAGGTTCCTTTTATGTTCTTTCTTATCATACATTACTTTGA